>Ga0065711_1026993_pt1 | contig 55898 bp, 24 predicted proteins | sample Hoacrofraction12_FD_59098 | JGI IMG/M metagenome (GOLD analysis project Ga0065711, IMG submission 59098) | Hoatzin crop microbial communities from Cojedes, Venezuela - Epithelial fraction 12 v2 (version 2) | ecosystem: Host-associated > Birds > Digestive system > Esophagus > Crop | place... | reverse complement strand
GGCGGGTCTTGAATATCTCCAGAGAAGGAGACTCCACAGCCTCCCTGGGCAGCCTGTTCCAGTGCTCCGTCACCCTCAGAGGGAAGAAGTTCTTCCTCGTGTTCAGCTGGAACTTCCTCTGCTTCAGTTTGTGCCCGTTGCCCCTTGTCCTGTTGCTGGGCACCACTGAGAAGAGTCTGGCCCCATCCTCTTGACACCCACCCTTAAGATATTTATAGGCATTTATAAGGTCCCCTCTCAGCCTTCTCTTCTGCAGGCTAAATTTGTTATAAGAAGGTTTTTTGTTTTATTTTAAACTTAATTTAACGGCAATCCAAGTGTAATGTATTATCTTTTGGATGGTAATCATTAAAAAAACCTGATGGCCTACATTATTAAATTTAGATGCTTTTAGTTCACTGTGTGCACGTTGTGCAAAGATCATTCCTGTTACTAAAATACAAAATGAAAGACATATTGAGGGATTATTGGTTTGTGGTCTTTCTTCCTCTGTTTTACAAATTTTCCCTAAATTTTGCTTTGCTCGTGTTGCTTATGTTTAATATCATGCCTACATGTGTGCTTCCTGCAGGTACATCAATGAAGGGGCAGCAGTAGAGTGTCACATCTTGAAAAATAAATACACAGAAGAAATTTGTAAGAATCATCTTCCCTTTCTGATGAGAGGAACAAAACAGAACAGAACTGAAAACTGCTACTTTTTACTTTATTTATGAGTTGACAGAGGTAGCATAGAACAGAAGGTACTACAGATGCAGTATGGAACATTTACAGATTATTATTAAACATATATTAGTATAAAGTGGCTTATGACAGAGAAAAAAGGTGCAGGGCTTACAAAGACAAGGAGGAAGGACAACAGTTGACTGAAGAACTAACATCCATAACAGAGACAAACAGAGGAAGGATTCATAGGGTGAATTTAATCTAGGAATTACCATAAAAATAAACTCAGGGTAAACCATAAAAGAACATGGCAACCTTTTCCTGGTTGGTGCAGCACAATGTAAAGAACAGAGAGGAAAAGAAATATAGAGAGCTAAAGGTATTAAAATTTTTCTTAATTTGAAAAAACACCCTATTAAAAGAGAGCATTGGAAAATGAAAAAAAGTTGTAAGAAATTATAGCTGAAATCAAAACCTGCACATAATCCTGTCACTCACTATATTTGAGTATAACTTTTCATAAAACAATCAAGTGAACTAAAAGAATTTCAAACCTGCATTTCTTAACTAATTAGATCTAACTAACTAATTAGACCTACTTCATTTGCATTTTCATTAAACATGTTCAGGAGATAAATTTTTTGGAAAAGCAATAAAGAGAAGGAGATATGCAACGTTAGTATGCTAGAGATGTGTATCAAAGCATACTAACTTCAGTATACCTGACTGCAGAGAACAATTAATAACAACACAATCAGCATCAAGACTTAAGGTTATGGGTACTACTACATTACATATTCAAGAAATGTGTATATTATTATAACTGAAAGTGAATGGAACTAAAAAGCAAGATAGAGGGTTCAAATCCGGAAAGATGTACACGATATAAATAGGATGAAAATAAAGGAAGTGGTTTCTGAGAGCAGCAGGATCCTGTGAATAAAGCACTGAGTGGCATGCTTAGATGGTTGTGTTGTGTAGTCCAGTGCTGCTGTTGGTCCATTACTTGACTTTGACATCTAGGATCCATTCACATAAAACCAGCACTCTAATTTAAGACTGCAATTTTTAAAATCCTCCCTTAACACCACAAACCTCAAGTATTCAGTCAGAAAAAACAAATTCCCAATTTCCCTGGGTAACTGAAGTTCTACTTTTAAAGACGTCCACAACTTCCTTATTTTGGTTAGTACTTACCAGATCAATGCTTAACCCTCCAGTGGGATATTTCTTTCATGTCCCCTTCAGGACACTAAATATAATAGCTGTGTTTCAATCATTCTGACTGTAAACACACAATCAAGGTCTGTACAAACCACAGGGGAATTGATTGCATTCACTCCAAAATACAGCCAGAGAACAAAGAGGTAATGTCCCAAAAATCTAGCAGAATCTCAGAATGGTTGAGGTTGGAAGGAACCTCTGGATGTCATCTGGTCCAACCCTCCTGGCTCAAACAGTGTCACCAGAAGCAGGTTGCCTAGGGTTGCCCAGTGGTTGAAGTACATGATATGAGTGCCCCAGGTCAGACTTCTCTTCCTGAAGGGACACAAATGTGCAAATCCTACCTCAAGGAGGATAATTATTCACTTTCACTGCCTGTGAACACCAACCAACACAGAAAAGATGTAATGGACCAAAACTCCAGGAATAGTAAGGTACTGGTATTCCTCCAGAAGGACCAAGAACTTGATTCTATTTTCTGTTTCTTCAGGGAGTTAGGATGCTTGCACGCCTAGGGGTTCTATAAAGCCAGGTTTTGAACTGAATTTTGATACAAAAAAATTTTTGTTCTTGAACTCAAAATAAGTGACAGAGATCCTGTCAAGACCAGACTGAATCTTAAAATTCTGGCGTGGGGGGAGGCGGAGGCTTTGAACCCCTTTGGAAAAGGTTTGAAATAAGTTCTTCTATTTTTTATGTTGTCACTTTCTCATTCTTCTGACAAGTTTCAAAAAGAAATGGTGACGTTTTTGAAGATGATGTGAATACCTGTTGGATATGCTCTGAAAGGTTTATCAGATAAAGCTGTTCAAAGGACTATGGTAGAAATCTGCTTTTGTCTCTAGTTCAACTTTTGCGTGAACGGCCGTGATGCCTCAGCTATGAAGCCCAGCGCCATTTTGGATATATGAACATATGCAACCCTAGGTTTGTAAGAAGTATTAAAGAAAAAGAGACATACTGAATTTGGCATTAAGCAGTAAGATGCAAGAAACACATACATGGAATTAGATTCTAAATGTTTGCCTAGATCATCTAATCAATCATTCATACTATTTTTAGAGCAAGCCTTTTGTCTCCTTATATATGTTTTATTTCTCTAGATTGTAATTATCTAGAGCAATGAGTTTCTCTGATGTGAATACTTACACAGTGGCCAGAACAACAGAGTACCAAATCTTGTTTGGTCTCTAATATAAACTGAGTCCATGGGACTGTGTATATTCATCCAGCTTACATAAATTCCAACTTTATAGCCATGTGGCAAAGGAAATGTTTGCTTCTAAAAGCTAAATTAAACCAAAATCACGTAACCAAACAACAAATACAATACATGCATTTGCTACTGCCTCAATGCAAATCTCAATTACACTTTTTAGGCTAATTATTGTATAGTCAGATTTTGAGTATACCACCTAATATAATGCTTCCTCCATTTTCTGTAATTACTTTAGTAATTTTTATTACATTTTAGTTTTAATATCTTTGCAATGCTGAGTGTTTCAATGTGTAACAAATGCTTGATGAGCTCTTATTTTCAAGACTGTTGTCTCTGTCTTGAATGGAATTGCTGCTGCCTGTCTGCTAATATGAATAAACATGCACAACCCATCTCAGAACAAAAACGCAGTCCTGATGCTGAAAATTTTGCTCATTTCTACCAGTTATATATTGAGGCTTGTCGTCTGGAAACTTAACTCCTTGATATTGTACATTTGCATATGTATGAACAGCCATCCACCTGCATACTGTTATTCTTGGTACAGTATTTTAGCACTCGTGAGTGGGAATTTCAGACTTTATCCACCACTTTTGCTGTTTACTGATTGGCCCCTGATCCTTCTGTAGAATGCTTCACTTGACATAGAGACTGGGGAAAGCAGGCCTGGTGGAGAGGAAAGGGAGTTATCATTTCCAGGGTAGTCAGCCTCCAGTGCTGGAAGATAGGGAAGGAGTGTGGAACAAGCCTCCCATAATCCAGGAGGAAGCAGTTAATAACCTGCTATGCCACCTGGACACTTACAAATCTATGGGGCTGGATAGGACCCACCCAAGAGTGCTGAGGGAACTGGCAGAGGAGCTGGACAAGCCACTCTCCATCATCAATCAGCAGCCCTGGCTAACAGGGGACGTCCCAGATGACTGGAGGATAGCTAACATAACACCCATCTACAGGAAGGGCCGGAAGGAGGATCCTGGGAACTACAGGTCTGTCACCCTGACCTCAGTGCCAGGTAAGATTATGGAGCAATTCATCCTGAGTACACTCACTGGGCATGTCAAGGACAATCAGAGGATCAGGCCCAGCCAGCATGGCCTCATGAAAGGCAGGTCCTGCTTGACCAACCTGATCGCCTTCTATGACCAGGTGACCCACCTAGTGGAAGAGGGAAAGGCTGTGGATGTCATCTACCTGGACTTTAGTAAGGCCTTTGACACTGCTCCCCACAGCATCCTCCTGGAGAAACTAGCTGCCCATGGTTTGGATGGGTGTACTCTCTGCTGGATAAAGAACTGGCTGAATGGCTGAGCATATGAGTGGTGGTGAATGAAGTTAAATCCAGCTGGCGGCCGGTCATGAGTGGCGTTCCCCAGGGCTCAGTTTGGGGTCCAGTCTTGTTTAACATCTTTATCAATGGTCTGCATGAGGGGATTGAGTGCTCCTTCAGTAAGTTTGCAGATGACACCAAGTTGGGCGGGAGTGTTGATCTGCTTGAGGGTAGGAAGGCTCTGCAGAGGGATCTGGACAGGCTGGATCGATGGGCCGAGGCCAACTGTTACAACATGGCCAAATATCAGGTCCTGCACTTGGGTCACAACAACCCCATGCAACGCTACAGGCTTGAGAAGGAGTGGCTGGAAAGCTGCCCGGCAGAAAAGGACCTTGGGGTGTTGGTCGACAGCCAGCTGAACATGAGCCAGCAGTGTGCCCAGGTGGCCAAGAAGGCCAACGGCATCCTGGCTTGTATCAGGAATAATGTGGCCAGCAGGAGTAGAGAGGTGATTGTGCCCCTGTACTCCACACTGGTGAGGCCGCATCTCGAGTGGTGTGTTCAGTTTTGGGCCCCTCACTACAAGAAAGACATTGAGGTGCTGGAGCATGTCCAGAGAAGAGCAACGAGGCTGATGAGGGGTCTAGAGAACAAGTCTTATGAGGAGCGGCTGAGTGAGCTGCGCCTTTTTAGTCTGGAGAAGAGGAGGCTGAAGGAGGACCTTATGCTCTCTACAACTACCTGAAAGGAGGGTGTAGTGAGGCAGGTGTTGGTCTCTTCTCCCAAGTAACTAGCGACAGAACAAGAGGCAATGGCCTCAAGTTGCGCCAAGGGAGGTTCAGATTAGATATTAGGAAAAATTTCTTTACTGGAAGAGTGTTCAGGCATTGGACTAGGCTGCCCAGGGAGGTGGTTGAGTTCCCATCCCTGGAGGTGTTTAAAAAATGAGTAGATGTGACACTTCAGGATATGGTTTAGTAGGCACGGTGGTATTGGGTAGGTGGTTGGACTTGATGATCTTGGAGGTCTTTTCCAACATGATTCTATGATCCTGCTTGATAATTCCAAATAGAGCTGCAGCCAGCAGAGCTGTTATGATATATGTGGCTCTGGGTTAAGATGTAGGTAGGGTCTTCTCCAGCTTCTCACCTGAATCACCTTCTGAAAATGTAAATGCAACTTGCAATTGCCAAAGTCCAACTTCCTTGCTGCTGGGTTTTTTTTCAATTCTGTAATGGTCGTCTTAGAGGTAACAAGACAAATTTTTTTAGAGGCGAGTGTAAATGCAGGTCTTATTCAAATGGTACCGTGCTGCTAAAAATAGCTTTCAGTTTCCTTTTAACAAAGGTGACAGCATATTTGATGAAACATTCATTATTCATAAAGCTGTTTTTAACGTTAGAAAGACTAAGACATATAACAGCATCTTGATTAACTTATCCCCATTTGATTTAGTGGAAATGCTGAACTTAAAATAACCGAAGTATTATTACAAATGCATCCATGCTCCTTTGTACCATTTTCCTTGATGACACTGCAGCGGTTGTTGATTTATATTTGTATATGTCTCTCTATTATGCTCCCTCTTCAGACTTATGTAGTAATGAATTTTGTCTGCAAGGTGTTGATTTTGTCTACGTTGGCTTTAACACTCTTGGCCAGTCTACTGTCCTTCCTGTTCCACCTACTAGAAGCCACTGGCAGAGAGGAAAAGAGTCTGATGGGTTCCTCACTAGAGACTTCACCCTGTGAGAACTGTAGAATGCAGAAAAAAAGGCAGAGGAGGCAGAACAAGCACAGAAAGCACTTTTGTGGGCCTGCAGTAGGGGCTTGCTCTTGTACCCTGTAGCTTCTGTCTGTAATGCAAAGTGGACAAAGCATGGGTGATATGGAGTCTAGGGAATTTAAATGTTGATGTGAGCAGAAGTGCTCCATACAGAGAACCACTTGTCGGGTGGTCCTCAGGAGTGGATACAGATGTAGCTATTAGTCGTATCTGCTTGCTATTAAGTTATTGTACGTTATCAGAATCATAATCTATTTCAGTCTAAACATTCAAACACAGCATAAAATTCAACAGTAGTAAGTAGCAGGTATAGAAATCAGAAAGCAGGAATAATGAAGAAAGTGCTCTAGTTAGATACAGAGAAATAAATGAAGTAGGATGCCTGGGAAGACCAGGAAGTAGGCTATGATTGTCTTGATATATTATAATTTTAAGAAGTATTCAAGAGCAGTATTGCTCTAGCACTTCTGGAAGTACAGTGCTTTTTGTATAGCATTAAGTAATGCGGTGTAGTATACACTGCCAAGAGGAACTTATGGACTAGCTGAAACTGGAAGTCTTCTCTAACAAAATACCAATTAGAAAAATGTGTTCCTCAAATACAAAACTTCTACAAAGTCAGCACATGATCTAATAACATTATGACATTATGACTAGGGAGGGGTTTTGGTTTAGCTTTTCTTTAGCCAGGTTCAGGTTTCTGGAAAAAAAAAAAAAAAAAAAAAAAAGAGGTTCTACTCTATCTTTCAATAATGTTTTAGGACAGTGGTTGGTTTTAACTAAATTTACCAAGTAGTTAAGAACAGAAGAGCAGAAATCTCAGGGATGATAAATTCTTATAAACTTTATGAAAGACAATGACCAAGCAAGTAAGAGAGACTCAGTTTAGTACCTTGACTAGGAGAAAGGTTTCAGCACGAGTGAAGCTGTTATCTATTCTGTTCAGTCCGCCAGCTGACCCACATGCACACAGTAGGAAGCAGGAAGAATTTGGGTTATTTCCATACAAGAATAAGTATTCCATTTTCAACACACCCAGTGCAAAGTCTGTTTGAGACTGGAAATGCTAGAGAGGTAATACCTGGCAGGAAGCATTGGAAATAGAGAGAAGAATTTGTGAGGCTGATGCTGTACAAGCACTCTATCCCTGTAAGGATTCAGTGAGGTATTGTAGAGTCACAGTACAGCCCTTCCAGAGAATAACAGATCTTCACAGTTTTTTTTCAAGGTACTACTAAGGACTTGTGGCAATGCTGGCCATGCAATGACACATTTCCATTTTAAATAGAAATATTGCAGGAAACCAATTTTTGTATGCAAAGACAACCATTAATTGCTCAAAGCTACTTCTCAAATAACTGAGCTGCTTTCTCAACCTGAGGGACAAATCTACTCCCACAATAGCCAAATTTGCAAATTTTATTGGAAGATAAATTATGTATGAACAGCTTCCCCCCTTAAAGAAAAGGCGTCCTGTATTTAAGAGAAATGCTAAGCTTTGATTTGACCTCAGCTATAGTTTCAAAGTCCCTCACTTCACACTATTTTAAAGTTTTTAATTAGATGTCACAAATCTAATCAATTAGAAGTTATTAAATTAACCATTCATGATACATTGGAAGGAATTAATCCATTTTACTGAATACTCATGAAGAAGGTTGGTGGGTTTTTTTTTTTCTTTTCATCATTAGAGATGATCCTAAATATATGGGATCCTAGATATATAAAAATGGAGAGATCTTTGTTAGCTAGTATTGTAGAAATGGACTTTAATCTCATTTTTAGACAAAAATGAACCCAATGAACTATATGCAAAGAGTAACGAAAGACAACCTTAAATAAAGAGGTCAGAGGAAAAGCTGAGGGACGCAAGCAAATGAAATGACTCATATTAACTTCTCATATTTTTAAGAAACTAAATAATGACAAAGAAGAAATAGAAAAATATCCTGGAAACACCAGAGGAATGGAAAATTTGTTTAACGAGCTGCAAAATAAGGACAATTTTGAAATATATATAAAAACTGAAGATAAGAACACAGAGAAATTCCCCAAGTTAGAATGTTCTATCAGTCTGCAATCCATTTTCTTATTAACCCCATCTCAGCTAGAAAAAAAAAGGCAACAGTGGGTTTGGAACATACTTTGTTTTAAATATCTATAAGGCCCATACGGAGGTTAGGTGATTTTAGTAATATTTGACATTAGATACTAGTGCAGAAAAACACCTGAAAAGTGATGATACACAGTCTTCAGGAAGCAGGCAATGAGATTTTACTTGTCCTGAGATAAACGGAGCTGAAAAGCTGTAAAATATATTAATGCATCAAAATGATTCATATTGCATCTGTGTCCAAATTATGGACCTGAATGAGAAGTTTTTAATATTAATTCTAAAGAAAAATAACTTTGAAAGACACATTCTTACTAAAAGGCATTCAGAATAGTTGTTAAGGCTATGAAACAGTAGTAGTAAGTGCTGCTGCAATTAGAAGCATTTTCCCAGCTGAACTGATGTAACAGAATAAAAACCCAAAAAAGTTGCATAATTCACAAAAGAAGAACTAAATCATTAGCACTGACTATGAAATGACTTGCAAGAAAGCAACACTTTGATTTGCTGATGCCCTAGTCCTGTATTGCTTTTTAATGGCACAATGAGCTGTCAATTGAGATTAACTTCTTCGAAAAGGTCTTTTCATTGAATTAAGCTTCTTAATAAAAGTAATTACTTTTCTAATTCCCTACTGGGCTATTAAAATACAACCCGATATCAACTGGAGAAAAAGTAAAGTCTCAATCACTTCAATTGATATTTGGACGGCATCTGTAATATCAGAACCAAAGCTACGGTCTTGGCAAAATAATATCTAAGCAAGAATGGGACTGAACATGTCACAGAGAAGAAGTTGAACTAAGAATTTAATAATTGTAATGCAGAAAGAAAATTATTTAATTGTTTAATTATAATTAAGCTCCCCTTAAATTCATATATTTTCAAAACCAAAGAAAAAGAAGGAAAAGGAAGAGAAGCAGATTTTCCTTGCAATAGTTAGATCAGATAGGTAAGGGCAAGTATATTCTGCTAACCCAGCTAAGAGAAAAGCAGGTGAAAGCAGGTTTAATAGTCTTACTGAAGCATTGAGATTTTTATTTATGTAATAGCAAGCCAAACTTGAAATTCACAGATTCTAAAAGAGATAATGTCTGGGCAAAGACTTCCCTGAATTTGTAGCACATTCGACAGGGCTATGTCCGTGTGCACATTTGGTCCTGTGTGAAGACAGCTGAAAGATTTTAATTTTTTTTATGGGACCAGCAGAATTGGGCTGCACAGCAATTAATCAAATTATTTTTGTTGAGAAAATGTGTCCTGAGACACTGGACACTGATTAATACTGAAAAACATCTCACAGGCTTGGAATATTTTTTTCTGGTCCCAAACACACCAAGTTTTACAAAGATACACAGAGACTCGGTTCCTGTGGAACAGCCAGGAGCTTCACTAAAAATAAAAAATAGGTGGGTTTCAAAACAAATGGGTATTTTCAAGGTGTTTCTTTAATTTAGCCATTCATTTTTATTAAGAATCGTGGATGTTGTGAGCTAAAACCTGAGATATCAGAGTGAAAATCATGAGATCTTTGCACTTCCTGATGCTGACTTGCAGGATAACTCTGAGATTCCCATTTCTGTTACTTGAGTTTTGCTTTTCCACTCAATTCTCTTGTCTAAATGTGAAGTAGGTAGAGCTGCTTCTTTCTGTACAGTGCCCAGCACGTATGCAATACAGTTCACTATTGGCATACGAAATTCTGGTGAGACAGCTGAGATGCATCCTGGAAACAGCACTTAAATAACTAAAAATCAACCTTTTGGAAGTGTATACATCCCCAGAAGCCAGAGAGAGTGGTCTCTAAGTTCGTCCTGGCTCTCTCTTTACAAAAAGAGAAACACTGGAAATGGTGAGTATGAAACCACATACTTGATTAATTTTCCATCTAGACCCATTACATTTCCATTGGGTTTTAGTGAAATGTCCTTCCACAGACTCATTACAGAGTCAGCTAAACAAACTACTCAAAAATACAGTAAGAAGATATTTTCTATGTAGGTTTTTTCACTTTGTTTTGTAATTGTCTGCTTTTAATATTTACATTTTTCTCCAATTCTAATAGTTAGAAATCATATCTGTTTCAGTATAGCTTGTAAGTAATGAGTAGATTCTCTGCATTAGGCAAATCATCACATAGAATTGAGGAAAGAGAAAAAGTGAAGAGTAGTTAAATAGGGTAAGAGCCGTCGTCTTCTTTGGATAGCATATAGAATGGTCCCTTTAGTTGTCCTAGTTGTGAAGTTTGAGCTGTAAGCAATGTGGAAGAATGCTAAGCACAGTACAGAGGTTTAACTAGAGACTTCTAATGCAAGATTTGCAATGGACTGGCTGTTAGGCTGCTCACCATTCAAACAACAAACTTTCTTTGCAGAAATGAACACGAAGTAATATGTATTGTGTATTAGATGATTACACCACAGGACATTCCATAATCAGCTTCACTGCTGCCTCATTATCTCTCGATAACTACGCCAAAGTAATTTGTGTATTGCAAAATGAATCCTCAGCCTTGAGAAACTAATGAAAGTCTAGTTTTATTCTTCATGAATTAACAATAAAAATTGTTTGTAACTAGGGGAAATAATGCCCACCTTAATTAAAAAGTAATTTCAAACATTGATTTTAAATGTGCATATCTATATCAAAATTGTCTGTTATGCCAACTGATCCATACATCAGAAGTGTTACACACAGTATGAGCTAGGATTCTTCCAGCATTTGCATGTTGACCTTATATGGGTTTCATTCCACTTCTGTGTATTTTCACTAGACCTTGACTAACAAATATTTTGTGTTTCATGTATATACAAAGGCACCCAATTAAACTGCTGTAGTTTGTGAAGTTACGTTACTTACAGGTATTAAGATAATTGCACATTGTTTAAGAACTACCCACAGTTCAAAATTTTATCAATTACATACTCATTTACTGCTAAAAATCTGAGCAGATATTCTGTTTTTTAAAGCGTACTGTTCATCCCAAGATTGAAATAAAATACAAAACATTGTGATTGCGTACCAAGCTGAAGTGAAAGCTCATGAACACACAATAATATTAAAAACATTCAGTCAAAATAATCTATACCCATATAGAATTTACGCAAGCAGACTCGATTCTTGAAAAAAAAAAAAAAAAATCAGGAACAAAAGCAGAACTATCACTGTTAATGAATTTCATAAGAAACCTTCTTCCAGATAGATATGTTCTTCTTTAAAGATAATTTAAAAGGTGCAATTGCATCATCAACCCACTGGACCGGAATTTAGTTAAAAAGATCTCGTCTTTCTAATACTGATTTATCTCCAATTCTTGCATATTTACAGTAAATTCTGGATCTGGCACTGAAGTCAGAAAAAAAGTTTGTTCACACCCCACAATATCACAGATAGTGAGTTTAAAAACCCAGAACAAGCCTAAGGATTCTTAAGTGAGATTTAACTTACAATTTAAGCTGACTGGTTTTCTGTTACAGTCAGTGAAAATACAATCAATGCAGAGCATAGAGACAGCACTGTGTGCTCCTACACAGCAGTACAGAGACAACAGCATGCATCCTCCTGGAGCTGCATCAGGGAATGAGGTTTTTGTTTGTTTGTTTGAAAGACTTTAAAAAAAAAAAGTAAGTAATGCTTATTATATTTAAAAAAAAAAAAAAAGGAAAGAAAAATAGATTACCATAAAATGTAAACCAGGTTGCTAAAAATAAACTGATGCAGAGAGTTATCCATTGTGTTGTGTTATCAAGTACTTTATTTACCAGTGTGTTTTGATTTAACATGGCCATTTGAACAAGAGCACTTAGCAGCAAGAATACTACCATGAGCTATTGTTTATTCCAAACATGCTTATCACCCCTGGCTCTGCATATCTTCCATTCATTTCTAACTGTGGAACATCAGGAGGAGAACAGAACAGTTTCATTACCTGACAGATCTGAGCTGGGCAGTGCATGGTTTCAAAAACTGTCCTTGTTTCTGGCTTCAATTTCCTTTAATCTGCAGGTTAAAACATTTGAAATGCATTTACATATGAAGCGTAACATTAAATAACATTCACAGCAACTGTATCCTTGTTAAAAAAAATCAGTTACTTTTACCGTTAATGTAGTTCCATTGAAATAAAGGTGCTTTCATCACTGAATCTGTGTGTTTTCATCACCAAGTCATTTTGTTTTTTATCAAGTGTGCATTTTGGGGGCTGTCCTAAGCCAAAAAAAAAAGAAATCAGCCTTGCATTATAATAACCAAGACTGGTGGATTTACTACTCTAGGCTGGTTATAAAACAGATGGAAGTGTGCAAACTACAGGAAACCTAACCACCATGAAGTTACAGTAAACTAAACCAGTGGTCTATGCTGGGAGAGTGTAGAAGTGAAAACAGTGTACAGCAGAGAAGTCAGAGATCACAGTTTCTGTAATCCTAATTTTCCTTATCCCACATATCCCTTGATATTCCTGCTAAACTCAATCTTTGCAAATAAGGCATATTTGCAGATAAATTTAGTAGAAACATTATTCATATATGCTTGGTGTTATGTCTAATCATCATAGAATAGCAATCCGAACCTGTATTGTACAACCACCAAATGGCACACAATCTATGTTATTTGACCACTAACACTTTTGCAGTTTACAAGGCTGAAAATGACTTTGTCTACATCTTGGATAACATGTACTACCTCAGATCAGCAGTTTTCCATTCAAGCTTTAATCAAAACAATACACTGAGCATTCACATGGGGCATTAGATAAGCCTTTTGCTAGAAGCTGACTCAGAATCTCCCCATTCATTCAAATGTTTCTGGAAAATCCATTTTAACTAAATGCACACATTTCTGCTACTCAGTAAGAAAGTTTATTCTATGAAGGTGAACTTGCTGCAAAAGTGCAAACCTTTGTTCAAATTGCTAACTGAAGCAGAAAACGTGCAGAAAGATCAGAGAGAAGTTACACTTCTGTAATGAGAAGTCTGTTTTACTGATGTTATCAAAACATATTTCTTAATGATTCACATACACTTTGTTCCTTTTCACTTTGTACTTCTTTGGTCACCAATAGATTTTCAAATGTACCCAGCTGAACTAAAGACTAAGAACACAAATTAAAGGGTTTTGTTAAAGAAGAAACTGATAATGATTTATTTTTATAAGAATGATCTGTAACACTTCATCATTTTACTTGTTACTAGTAAGTATTTAACAGATTTGTTTACTCTGTTAAAATATTCAAGGATATCAGTAGAATGGGAAACTATTGAACTTCTATACATGACATGAAAAATATTGACATCAAAAATATATGCTGACATTATAATATTACCATCTAGAGCAGCTTTAGGATTACATTATTGATCTGTATATAAGAAGTACAGCTTGACAATAAAAAGGAAAAGAGCAATAGCAAAAATCTCACATTTTGATTAAAAATTGTCATATTCTTTGGAATTGAGAAAATCCAGGCTCATGCATGTAAAAACTTTGTATTAGCAAAGTATTTCATGTTTTTCATAATAAAAAGAGCAAATCACACCCAACATCCCAGGCTAGAACTGTGGCCCTGCAGATAAACTTTTGACAATGGCTATTGAAGCGGTCAATAATAAATACTATTTTCTGCAGAAAAAAAATCAAACTGTATTTAATAAAAAGAGTGAAAACCAATGTTTTATGTAGCATGGAATGGCATTTTTTTCATTTTCTTATTCTCCCAATACTTTGAACAGAGAGGAATATTTGCCTACAGGCCAGCAGAGAATGTAGTCAGCCACTAGAGGTTCCGGACACGAGTTACAGCAATTATAAATAATTATTGTGCTTTTTTGCTGTTTGCAAAGGGTTTGTTTGTTGTTGTTTTTTTTAAATAGGAATAGTTTTACTATGCTGAAATAGTATCACTTTATACCATTACAACTGTGTTTATCCCCATCTGTAAATTTAGAGGATCAATGAGCTGGAAGATAACATCTCAAACACACGCAGGAAACGTTTTCTTCCAAGGTACTTAAAATAGCAAAATTGCATTCACATATTTTGGAACAACAAAAAGGAAAATCAAACCTTAGATTGCAGAAAGGGCTGTCTGAACCTCATGACAATACTTGTATCGGGGTACCATGCTGGAGAAGGTGTGCGAAGGCGTACTTCAGCAAACAGATTACAAAAAGAAGTGGTTCTCAAACCAGCGGTGCTACGAATGCACAGGTTCAGCCCCTTCACTGCCTTTGGCATGTGTTCAGCCCTATCACAGATACTTACAGACACATCCAATGTGACTTAGCATGCTGTTAACATTCCATATGGTGAAGTAGGTGGCAGGATAAATTTCTTGAGCAGAAGTATGCGTGATGAGAGAGAGATTTATTTTTAAGTTGAGCTTTGCATAATAATTTAAAACACTTTCTGCTACATTGTTCTTTCAGAATATGTTTTGTTCTTTCTATTTTCATACAAGTATACAGGAGCTATATTTTTTTTAAATAAGATTATTATACTTAAGGTGACGACAAATTTGAAATACAAAATAACAAATTTTCAACACCTTTGCTAAGCAGACTAGGACACACACAATAAAAAAGTTAGGATTGTACTTTTGTTTCTTGATCAAAACAAGCTCCTATGGAAATTCAGTTTGAACAAGATTTGTAGGATCTGATCTTTAGAGAATAAATGAGCCTCAGGGTAATGAAAGAGATGTGTTTGTTCAAGGTTTACCTTTCATTTATTCCTTATCTTCCTCCCAATCCCCTCTCACCTTACCTATTGATATCCTTCATCTAGGAATCAACTCCCCCACATTTCAACTTGAAGAACAGTGCTGGCAAACTTGAGCAGTGTCTGCACCGATTCTGTTTGAATGTCTACATATGCATTACACAATAAATCCACAACTGAAAAAACCTGCACATACATAATGGACAACCACCTTATTTCTGGATTAAGTGTAAATAATGTATTAAAAATCCAATTACTAATATTTCATGTGCATAAAGCAGCAGGGGCTATGTTTAGCTCCTCAGTCTTTTCAAACTTGATTCATAGTTGCTGTAGAAGTATTTCCTTAGCGTGAGCCACTTAAGCTCAGCATAACCCATTTAAAGATAGATCTTCTAGATGTTAAAAGCCTTCTAGGACTGTAGTATGCAGCTTCAAAAGTAAAATGAAATTAGCAGTATGAAATAAGAAGTGAACACTTAAAATATACGCTCATCTGTAAATAGGATTTTTGATGGTGCTATTTGATTTCTGTTTGGAGGAGAAACAGCACAATACTGGTGATGATAGCAGTTCTCCATACACAAATATTGGCTTCCGAAGCCATGTTTCATTTTTTTATGGCCCAGAGCTAAGCAGACTGTGACAGTTGCTACTTAGCAAAAAACAATTAATTGTGTGTCTGATAAAAATAACATTAATGTTCTACTGTGATATATTTAATAGAATTGTTAATTTCAAATGACTACACAGTGCTGGAATAATGATGAAAGACTGGAAGAAAGAGTTTTCCTCAAAATGAAAATCATGGGATTTTCAGTTTCCCACTGTAGACAGGCAAAGCTACATGTGCTAAGGCTGCATGCTGAAAGCTGATAAAAGGGAGCTCATGGCAATCAGAGCAAACAATTCCAGATGTATCAGAAGGTGGTCTCTGTATGGCTCAATTTTGGGGTGTGAACATCAGAGGCAAGGGCTGTGGAAGAGATTTGGTGTATTCTCAAGTGAAGAGACGGAAGTAGTTTTTTTGCACTAGTCAGGTCACTTTCATTTGTGAATAGCTAGGATGCACAAATTATCACAAATTCAGAGATGTGCTGAGAACCTTACTATTACTGTGTAAACGTGGAGTCCGTGTACTTGCGTATTTTGCATTAATATAATTAAATACTTTCCTGGAAACAACATATACTAAGATGAGAACCAGAAACCAGTTTTGATAGACTTGTTAAGCAAGGTTTCACTAACACAGTCTTACCATAATAGAAAAGGGTCTTGCCACTAAATATTTGCTTTCCCTTGCTGTCCCAGCTAATTCTACCATGACCAAGAAGCTTTTAAACTGTAAATAGGAATTATATAGCCAAGAAAAGTTCAAACAACCCCTTAAGATCAATCTTTAAACCCCAGAGAAAGATAAAGAAAGAAAAATAATAAAAAACAAATCCCTGCAGGTTCCTGGAAGACTTTTGCTACCATGGAATAAGGGTAAGACTGACATGTATGCATTTTTCCCTTATGGTAACCTACACGGCACTGTTCTGCACAGCACTTTTTTGGCCATTATTATACTTATTTTCAGACTTAAGAGTATTTAAAAAACTTGAATCTACGAGAATCAATGGCAAAGTACTATCTTTAGTGAAGATAGTTTCAACCACAGAAGCAGAATTTTTGTAACTTTGAATTATTTATTGAAAAACAATTAGATTGTGTGTATACGTTACTAGTCAGAATGTATGTTCTGCTTAACAGAATTTTGGTAGGTATCATTTCACATCATTCTTATAGCTAAAATTGAACTTGCAAGCAGTGGAACAGATCTTGGCATTACTGTAAGGAATTTGTAAATGGGGAATATGCCAAAGGAATTGGAGTTGTGTTTTCGTGGCTGATTCATTATTTAGCTGAAAACAGCTTGGGTAACAAACATGTTTTCCAAAATTTTGTCTGAGAATATCAAAGATTATTTTTTTATGCATCTTTGAAATTATTTCTTTTGACAAGTACTTTTGTGATTGATCATAGCTAGTTAAATCAGATGTTAAAAATATACCAGTTTTAGCAATTCCTTAACTTCTTCAGACTTCCTAAAACACTTAGGATGATAGTTTTTTTGTACAATTTCAAACATCACAAAATCTGTATTTTTCAGGGCTGAAAAATTTAAGACAGTTCTAATCTTTTTTTATGAATGTTGAAGACGCATTTATGAATACTTATTCAAATCTAAAATCTAAGATGAAAGCAGAGGAGTTTATCTATAGTCATTTGTTTAATAATTATCTTGTGCCTCCTAGGTGGCTGTAGCTAGATTTAATTTGAATCAAAAGAAGAGTATAGCAAAAGAAAGATAATAACAGCTGACCATCTGTGAAGAAACCATTGTGTCTCCAGCAACACCCAAAATATAATGGTTTACTCCTCCTGAGGGGAAAACTAAGATAAAACAGTTTCTAACTCAAAAGTGATACAACACTTGGGATCATGCAAGTTCAAAAACCCCCTCTTTTTATTCAACCAAAAGTGTTGTTTCATAGATTTTGCCTAACAAAATTCAGGTTCCACTCATCGTAACTTTCAAAATGAAAGATGACTTTGGTTGGACAAGACATCATCACATACAACCTTAGGTCCTTCCCTCTTCTCGTTAAACCTGATTTGTTAAGCTGCTGTAAAAATGAAATATTTCTTTGCGTACCAATAATTAATTATACCATATACTCTTTCAACAGTAATTTTTCATTCTATCAGAAACTGCTGTATCGTATGTCAATGAAATATACTTTTTTGAGAATGTTCATCAAGAAAAATTCTTTTGGCATTTCTTGGATTGTTTTACTCTTAAGCCTGAAGTACAGTATCTAATGCTTAAGCAAATGCAGTTCCTGTGTGTGTTCACGAGCTCTAAACTCAGCCTGAGATTTCATGTTAATTTTTGCTCACTCCTTGCTATATTTTCTAGAGACTGTAAAGTTTTTTAATTCATTGCAAGTTGTTTTAATCAAGATCTGTCAGTCAGTGGCTGAAGATAAGAGCTCTTAAATGAAATTGTATTTGCTGTTCTCTGAATGATGAAAATAAAATATAATTTGCAAATATATTTGTTAATTGATACATTGGCACTCAAAATTACTTAATTTGTTTCCACTAAAACTTGTGCAATTTTTGCCATATCCTTGAACATGAACAGACTTAGTTTTTTTTTTACTGTAAATCTCCCTGTATGTTTTACAGGGTGCCACGGAGCCACAGTCCATGGCCCTACTGAGGCTGTGGCAGGAGTGCCTCAAATACTTCCCAGTCAGATAAAACTAAAGATAAACAACACATCTTAGCAGCCTGAAGTCTTTTATTTGTACCTCAACCACTGGCCTACTCAGTACTTTTGAGTACATCACTAATTTTTATTTCAATAAAAGAGGGCAGGACACTTGGCAGTTTCTTAAAAATATGAAGGAACAGTATGAGCCATCTCATAAAACCCTAAAATTAGGAGGCATGGTAGAGTTGGGTAAGTAACACTTTTTCAAAAATTCAGGGATTTTACAAAAAGTGGAAACTAATTCATACGACCAAAAATAGCAACACAGGAATACCCAAGTATGTGGAGATACTGTTTAAGACAAAAAAGAAGGGAGAGATTGCCAGCAGAAATTCACAGAGATACTGTTGATCATTTTCATAAAAGGCTCAACAGTAAGATGACAAAGTTTCTGGTGATAATAAATCAGTCGTGGCTGTAAAGTGAAGAACTGGTTACAAAGAATTGCAAAAGTACCTATAAGAATGAATGAACTAGCAAAAAAAAAGAAAAAAGATATTTTTACTCGGTTAAACATAAAGATGTGTACCTGAGTAAAAATTTCTTTATATAAAGTATACAAATATAATAAGCGTCAAGAAGCTGATTAGAAAAAAGGGGAAACTACCAATTTATTAATGGAGATTTTTGTTTCATTTTTTATTCAAAAGGGATTGTTGAAATGAGTAATTAGCAAGCTACAGGCTACTGGAACCAATGCAGGAATGAACTGAAATAGTCTCAGCATTTATCTTTCCCCTGAGAATATGGAGGGCAGTAGGATCAAAAGAGGTAAACAGCTGTGCTTAACTTTGAAAAAATAGAATAGGAGGATCCAGAGAATAATAAATTGTTCAGTCTAACTTCAGTTCTCACAGAAGTGCTGGAAAATCTGTCTTTAGGCAAAGACTACAGACAAACTAGAGCAAACATCCACTTAGGAGAAAACATCAGTCCCATCAACTTTCTCCCTGTGACTAGTAGCAGGCCTTACTGGTAGGTGGAAGGAGTAGATACACATTCATTTTTTCAAAACATTTGCCAGTCTCATGTACCATTCTCATAAATAAACAAAGAATTCAGTGTAACTGCATGCATAACAAATTTGAAGCTATACTTAGAGCAGTTACCTGCTGTCAAGCTGGAAGGAAATACTGAGTGGGGTTTCACAGGGCCTGTCCTGGATCCAGTATTATTCAATATTTTCATTAATGACCTGGATGATGGAATAGAAAGTACACTTATTAAATTTGCAGACACAGACAATACCAAGCTGAAAGCATCTGCAATCCCTTTAGTGAACAGGATTTGAATTGAAAGTAACCTTGACAAATTGAAAAGTGATCCAAAAAAAAAAACAGCGAGAAAAAGATGCAATTCAATAAAGAAAAGTACAAAGTATCACCTGTAGGAATAATCCCCAGCTGGAAAAATACAAGAGGAGAAACAACTGACTACACATCAGATTTACAGACGATAATGACTAAGAGTCAAAGACATTGTACTATATAAGCAGGACCATTTTATATAGGAAACGTGAACTAATCTTATTTGATACTAATGCCGTTTAGTCTCAACACTTGCCGTGGTCAAAGCAGCCTGTATAGACAGAGTGCCTCATGAATTTTAGCTACATTAGAAATATTTAAATGGGGGGAGGGCAGATATATTTCTAGCCTTTTAGACTGCTTAAAAATGAGACCTAGTATTTGCCTCACAATATGCAGAATTTGAAACCACAGCTGCCTTTGCCGCAACAATTTTCTGTCCCATTTGAGTTACAGACTGCTACATCTTCAGAAAGGAGAAGTATGGTACAAACTAAATTGTAGGTGTTGAACAATGGAAAGAACAGTTGGTCACAAAGATGACAGGTTTTGATTAAGCATGAACCACAGTAGGAAATTCTGTACTGCAAAAGCTATAAAAGACAGACATGTCTGAATAAGGGAGGTTATCTTCCAATTTTGTTAGGAAAGTGGTTTTTTCTGTATTCCCTAGAATAAGCACCTGCATCCATAATATGTATTTTTAGTGTTATGTGTATGTTAGTTCACACTACCACCATACATTGTTAATATTTACGGAATCATAGCAACAATAGTCTTCCTTTACTTTTATGCTTTGCATAATATAGCTTCAGCAGGTATTCTTTATTGCACAAAATACAAGATGGGGAACAACTAGCTACACTGGAGATTCAGAAATGGTAATGAATTTTAGAGAGCTCATTAATGAAAAATGGCATACTATTGCAACACACGTAAGCAGAACTTACGTAGGAAATACGGAGTAATTATTCGATGCAATATTCACCAGCACTCTACACAGCCATCACTGTTCCTACTTTCCCAAGTGCATGGAATACATTCATGAAGGACAGGACAGTCATCTCTCCAGCTTTTGGGATCTGACTAGTCAGAAATTAGCTTCACTGGCAAGAATAATTAGACTCTTAGAAGAAAATTAATAAATTTTCAGAAAAAATCCTAAAAAGCTGGTTGTTTTTATACATCACCTAGAGAACTGCTGAAATCATTAGAACAGACAAAACCTCCTTGCAGCCGTATCAGTAGGATTACTAAAATATCCTTTACCCCTCACTATCTAAACTTTCTATTTCTTGCCATTTCACCCTGCTTGGGCAATGAAATTAAACAAAATACACACATTTGTTGATCAGCAATTTCTGATTATGCTGTGGAATGTAAGGAAGAATACAGTTCATTCCATCAGTATAGTGAACATACCATTCTATGATCATTTTTAACTGAAGGAACAAAAATTGAAGGATTAATAATGCTTTGTGATCCTGAAACAAGTTTGCTCCTTCCATTGATAACGGCACATGCCTAATGTATCTTTGTGGAATCAAATATTCGGATAAGACCGAGTTTATAATTTTTTGTAGTAGAATTTCATTCCCATTTCAGTTAGGTCTTAATGATTTATGCTCCGAGTAATTACTTTCTCGAGTTTAAAACTGGATATTGTCTTACCTTGGACCACCACTGCTGATCTAAATGCTATCAAATGTAGTCTTCTGAAACAATGCATGAACTCCAACTATTTGTGAGCTTTCATATGGCTTGTATTTCAACCCTACAACATTATATGTATTATCATGTGTAGTGAGTAGTGGAAGAGAAGTTCTGATGAGTGGTTATAAGTACTGACACTGGATGAAGATGCTCCTTTAATGCAGCTGATTTTGAAGCCATTATAGTCATCATTCGAAATTAATTACGCTGTCCATGCTTATATGGGTATGAAGCCTTAACCCTCACTTCTTGCCAGCTGTGAAGTTATGGACTTAAGCACGAATGCCATAAACAAGTGTTGAGCAAATCTTAGGGTGTTCTTAAAAGATAAACCAGCAAAACATACATATTACTAGATAAATAGTACTAGTTTATTAGTTATCTTTCAGACAGACGTGGTGATTTTGATAGAGTGAGTCTAGGAGTAGAGGAAGACTCCGCATAGAAACGTCTGAATTAAATTTTAATGGTAAACTTACTAATTAGAAAGGAAGTCAAGGAAGTGACTTAAGTTCAGAAAGGCTTCTGTTGATTTTACCGGTAATAATAACTTGAAAATCTTATGCCTTTCTGATGCTTTCCAAAAAAGGAAGAGAAAGTAGTTCAGAAACAAGAGCTTCTTGTCTAGTAGAAAATGCAGTAAGAGATAGAAATCTTACCAAACAGTTAAATTGTTACCATTTCTTAATTAGGGAGATAAAATTTCATTATTTAAATGATTTGAAACACATTGGTTAAAATGTTATATATTCAATATATTTGCATTTTTGTAAAAATAAACATTCATCACCTGCTACAGTGAGACACTGTTGCAAATTCTATTATTCATGCTCATTTAATCAAATTAATTAAATAAAATTAGTTGTACATTCTATGAAGTACTGCTTTAATCTTTTAAACTTGTTGTCAGGATGAGTTTTGTTGACACCTGCTACTGAATGAGGCATGGTGATTTTAGAATTAATTTTATATATTCTAAGAAAACCAGAAAAAGTCCCCAGACTCTGCTCAGCTACTGAGAAACAGTTTTATTTCTGCTGTTCTCTTGACATCCAGGCTGAAAAGGGTTAACACAGAAGATATGGGACAATCAGGTCTTTTTGACACAATTACTCATATAGGTAGCGGGAAATTTCTCTTCAGCCTACATACCAGAATTTAGCCACCTGTATTTTTTAATTGTGATTAATAAATGAGATGCAAATCAGAGTTATGTCAACTTGTCTTGGAAGTAAATACAGGGAAGCTTATCATAAGCCAGCACATATCCCAGGAGCAAAGCACCATCAGAGTGGAAGAACTTGCTTTCTTAAGCAAAAAAAATGACATTAATGATTTTTTTTTTTTTTTAAGAATTCACCATTTTCTATTTGCATTTGATATCCTTCTGGAGTATTTTATTCAAAGTATGCATAAAAAAGAACACTGGTTCAAAAAAATGAACCTAAGTGTACAACTCCTATAAAAGAGCTCAGATGTAGGATGAAAGACATCCCTCACTTCAGTTACTTTCTGAATGACACTGATTATAGAGGTCTTCCTACATAAAAGATGGACAAAGTGAAATCAAGAGGTGTAAAACACTGATGTTTTCTTGTTATTCTATCTAAAAGTCACTCTTTCTGAATTCACCTAACTTTGGCCTTGTTGTTCATCCCTAATGTTTTGCCCTTCGTCCACTCCAGTCTTTTAAAGTTTTTATAGCCCCTTTTTCCTATGATATAAGATAGTGGCATACCTGGAACACAATATGTTTCTAATACACCAATAGCTGACCTTTACTTATCAATGCTTTAAACTTCCCTTAATCATCACCGTGTCTACAATGCAAGATATTCTTCTGTATGTAAATGAACTGAAGTTAATGCACTTTCTGACTTTTTACCGTGTTCACACCTGGGCAGAAAGTATCATCTATTCATGGCAACAGTTATTTTTAGAATAGACAATTAAGATTGCAGTGATTCCAAGTCACGATTAAATTCTCATATTTCCACTTTTTTTTTTTCTTTTAAAGAGATACAATTGATACAACCCACTCACTGCCATTTACCATCACTAATGATTGCAGAAACAGTGAGTAACTAAAAATTATCCCCAAGCCAAAAGCAGCTGCCAAGGCTCAAAAACACTAGAAATTTTATGCCTAAACATGGATTTAGAAGTTTGTATGTAGACAGCCAAGTGTGAGCATCTTGCTGTCTGCCAAACTGTCTATATCAGTCAAAATGGACTGGTATTTGATATGCTAGTACACAAGGGAACTAGGAACACATTTCAGACCATCAGACATTTATTGGCATCTTTACTACTTACGGTTTGCAACACAGATAGGCTTCAGAATGGAACATGTGCTTTTCCATACTGTACCCTAAACACTGTAAAGTAAAGGGCAAACTCTGGAAATGTCTTTCTATATAAATTATCCTTTAATTTTGAGGTACAAAATACCACCCTTCAATCTGAAAAATACAAACAATCCACTAAACCTAACTAATTCTCTGTAGCTGCTATGAAGAAAATTAGACTTACTGTAGTTAGTGATGGCCACTAAGAAAATTAACTTTATGTAATGATCACCATTTTAAACTTTGTATTGATTTTAGTGGAAGTTGCCAGGTAAAAGCAATTTTTAGAACAAACAATAACTTCTTGAGATAATTGTATAAATGTATGAATCCCATTCTCAGAAGCCTGGGAAATTTGTTTGGCTATTATTAGGGCAGTATAATAATACCTTGTATGTGGAAGGGGGGTAAGATCATACCATTAGACTTAATGCTTCACCCACCCCCAACAAACAATACGCCATCTAGAAACTGGCTCTTGGAAATGATAATATAAAAGAATTGCAAGTACTAACAGAAAAAGGGGGATGGAGCCGAAATCAGTCTTGGTACCATTTCCTTCCAGCACTATTGTACTTCTCTAAAGCTATTGAACCTGGTATCATCAAAGGAAAATGTCACAGACTCTGAAAAGCAAAGGACAGACAATTCTACAGATTATTGGATCATGTCCTATTTATAGTCATCTAACCTTTTCAGCCCCAAAGAAAAGCAACCAGAAAAGTGGAGTCGTGTCAGAGATCCAAGCCCCAAATTACAGTAATTTTGTGCTGTTATTGTATTTTGTTAATCACAGAGACTCAGCAAAACACTGAGTCACCATTAGTATGAGCAACATTTCATTGTCAGAGTAAATAAAACTACCATACTTAAATATTCTTAAAAAAAACCCCCAAATAATCTGAAAAGCTCTTTGTCTTGTATGCACTTTTAATCTTTCTGCCTTATGGGCAACATAATTTTTGCTAGCAACTGTTCAGATAACAAGCTATACTTTGGCTAATAACTGGGGGGGGAAACAGGGAAATTCTGCAATTCCAAAGTCAATCAATCATAGTATTAATTTCATGCCCTAATTTAGATCTTCTCTATAAAAAAAAATTCACAAACAAGACATGAAGTGCAAGATAAATAATTACAAGCACAGGAACACAGTCAGTCTCAATTGCACATGAGCGAAAATGGGGCCAGGTTGTGCAGCAGAACAAAGAACTCCGGAAAGTAAGAGCTTTTACAGGGTTATCTACATAACCTAGTCGCAACAGGCAGACGAAGCTCTGCAAAACCTTTGAATACTTAGGCCTAGTATTGATGGGTCTTAACATCAGATGAGACAGACAAACTGATTTTGGTTCTGGATTTTTCCCAGGCTTCACAAAGCTGAATTATGCTACAGGATCTTTTTTTAATTGCTCTGGCAAAGTATGGAATGAGGTACTCCGTACCTCAGGACAATAATCTCCTCTAAGTGAAAAACTAAAATTTAGGTGTTTATCTCCATTGTATTCTTAATCTTCAACATAATCTTCATCATAGTTCTTTAAATTAGCATTATATCTGTCCTAAAACAAAAAAAATGGGAAGATCTGAAATCTCCCTCCCACCCCCAAACTGAGCACAGTTTGCCACATCTGCTATTGCAGACATCTCACCGCTATTTCAAACACTGAGAGTTGGTTTTGAGATTCAGTCACTCCTACATGCCACCATGTTACTGAAACTATCACCACCTTCACTGGGCTAAAGGCTATACCTCTGTCATAGCCAATATAACTGTCCTTAAATGACTGCCAAATACTAATATCATATACTGAATCAAATTTCTCTGTGAGCATAGTGCCAACCATCCCTAAACTTTAGGTGGGAAGGGGTTAGCTGTATGAAACGATCAACTCATGGCATAAATTTCTTGCCAATAGACTCACTGAGCTATAACTGTGATGTGACAAGGAAAACATGCATCTGTTCTCAGTTCAGAACAAAATATGTATCTATATTACTCTCTATTTTAGCAATTCAGTCTTCATTTCTTTTAATTCAGTGGTGTCAGCTTCAAATAGAGAGAACATTTATTGGTTTTCTGAAGAGAGATCTTGCCATCTGATACCAGGACAGCATTATGATTTCCAATACTAGCCTGCTTGGCAGAAATGATAGCACACGTGAGATATAATATCATGCACTGTAGGTGTTATGCTGTGGGAAACCTGACAAGGTTTCTATGCCTGTTTTTTTCATAAAAACAGCAATATTACAAATACAAAATATTTCTCAAGAAATTCATGATCTTCAGGTATTTATAATAGAACAGTTGGGATATAAATACAGTCCTGATGTGGTCTAATTTCAAAACTACCTTAGAAATTCCTTGTGTGGATCATTTAAATGATTTAACACTCTTTGCAAAAGGAAAAATATATTGGTTCTGATCTTCACAATATGCTAGGTATTATTCACATGGTGAAATATGTTTGTATGAGGAATTCCACTGACATCTGTCAAGCAGCTCACATGAGAAAATTCTCATCAGTATAAATAAGTTTTGCACAGGTTGGCAATTTCATAACCCTTCAAAATGTTATTACATACCAACTAGAAAGACTTTGATTTTGGCAAGAGAGAACCTCGCAAGACAGTAGTCACATTTTTAAGCATTGTTTAAACAGCCAGTTTATATAAAAAAAGTATGGTATCAATCTGACTATTGGAAATTGTTTTCATCACTTATCTGCTTAACCTGAAGTCCATTCACTTGTAATTTTCTTCACAGTCCAAACTGCTTATTTAACCTGCTTGTTCAGTCATTTAGATCTCTTCACTTTGGGATAATGTTTGATGCTTCTGAAATAAACCACGTCACCAGTGTGTAAGTTCATATTGTTGATAAACATTTTTAAAATCTGTCCATTAGACTTCTTTCAGTTATTGGCAAGACAGAGGCAATGGCAGAGGGTTAGTCACCTGACCTTTCTCAGGATGGTATGAACTGTCCTCATGGGCTGCATTTTTGTCTTGGTTGAGTACAAGAGAGGGCATGGTAGCATATACTTAAATGCCTAACTTTTTAATATGCCAATTAAATCATGGGAATATGGCCACAGCCTGGGAAAAAAGAAAAAAAAAGTATTGCATGATCTTGAATGGTTATAAAAGACCCGTCTACAAACATTCATCACAAGATTTCGTCTGGAGGTATGATCTTAACCTGTAACAACACTATATCCTGCAAATGCTTACAGAAGTCAGGAATTTAAGAGTTTAAGTTCAGATTTACGCTTAGTTTCTAAGTCTGATGCTGCAATTAAGTAACATTACAAGAAAAAGATGGGTAAGTATATATGAAAATAGTTTCAATTTTTCAGAAAAAATACTCAAAATCTGTTCACATAAATTTTTTTGTTTTAAGCAATATTTAAAATAATCTTTTTATTGTATTTGCAAGTAGTTCATGTTTGAAGACAAGATGCACATTATCATAGAACTTTCAGTAATAGTTAGGTCTATCTGTGACTTGGAACCTTAAGTAATTATTAATATTATGTGATAAAGAAAGGATATCAACTTAATTTTTTTCCTGAATTTGAGTGGACTACCTGTAATCAAGCAATTTCTTTACAGTAGTGGCAAATACACACGTCAAGATTAATTTGATGACTCAGATATTATGCAATTATTTTAAAGACACTTATGTCTGTTTCTGTATTTGTAAGGGATGTCATAGGGGATAAATGTGCTAAAAACCCCTTCTATAACCATTGCTTAAGAATATAACAAAATTAGAATATGAATATGCCTTTTAGTGTAATCTAAAAATACATTCAGTAAGAGTGAATGCTTATACATACATTACAGCAAGTATAAAACCCACAGTAAGTTCTTTTGCAAGCTGTAATGCTGGGTTAGACTAACTGTCAAAATAAAGATCAGAAAATCAATTAATCCAAAATTTCTACATGAAAGACAACTCACTGAGTTCTTCTCAACTCTTCCCTCTTGAAATAGAATTTACATTTTAGATCTATACCACGTAATGACATAACCTGACAATTATTTTTTAGCTCAAGATTTTTAACTCAGAAATGAAAATGAGAATTCCTTGTACTTCTCTCCTTTTGACACAGTTCATCCATATTTTACACATTCCCCTCAGTCAAACCTCTGTTAAAAGCCTCTGTAATTTTGGTAGAAAGAAACCTGATCAAGATAACCATACAGAAAGAATGAGGTATCTATAATTATACTCAACAGCCAATCTGACTTTATTGTGTTTGTCAGACACTTAGGACAAAATTTGCACTCATTTTTCATTTTGTAGAGTTCCTAGCCTTCCCTGGTGCTTAACAAATAATAAACATTTCTGTATAACTATATGTCATAACAAGGAGGTGCAGAAGTTTCATTTCCAAAATAATTGGAACCAAAGTTAGTGTAGTATTGGCATGTAATTTATTTTCGTTCCTCCTTCCCTAATGTTGTGTTTCTCTACATACGCTGTAGTTAGAGTGTAGAAGGAGAATAGTTTATATAATATTAAAAAGCACAGGGGACAATATCTTGCATAATACTAAAAAAAAAAGTCTTTCTTACAAATGAGGATAAACAGATATATAAATGTGTCAAGAATTTAAAGTTCTCAAAATTAGAGCTTTTGAAAACTGAAGCAATGAAATATCACAAGAAAGGTTCTTCAGGACTGAGAATATTTTGTTTCTTTTGCCTATCAGTCATTAGTGTAGTTTATAACCAGTTAGCTAACATTCAACCATTTTTTGTTTACAAGACAGTTGAGAATATCAAAACAGTTTTTAACTCGGAGATACTACTCCTGCTGAAAGTACCAAAAGAATTCTTGTTAGCATTATTGGCAGAGTAATTTAATTAATCTTAATAGAAGAAAAAATTTTAAAAAGAAAAACTACTTCACCGCTCCCAAGATATGCTCTTCAAAATAACTTTGGAATACAACATCAGAAGCAGCCTTGGAAGCTTTCAAGACCACCTGTGGAGATGCTTTTGATGCTATTAACCACAAACATAATGCAGTTCATAGCAATCAAATTTAAATCACTCTTAAAAAGAAATCTAACTACCTTCTTAAAGAGAGTACGTTAATTTGATAAAGAAGAAATATTTAGCTGAAGACGTGAATGCTACTGGAAACTGAACAACAAACTGCCATGCAGCTTCAGAAATTTTAAGGAAGCATGAAGTTCATTTAGGCAAAGAAAACATTAGTATTCCATTGATAATATTTTCTTTCATTTCAGGGGTTTTATCTGACAAGGTTTCAGACAGAATATAATAACTCTCAGACCTGTCAACCCTGAAAAGCAGCTCCAGTGACAGGAATCATCATAAATTGACTTCTCTATTGTACAAGGGCCTTATTTTCTCACTTTGACTGAAGTGGTTTTAAACCTGGATAATTTTAAACAGAGCTCACTATATAACTTGTTTTCAGTGCCGTTTAGAACATGAGATTCAACTTTTTGTTTTGCGAGGTGTACCTCTTGAATCACAATATACATTTCTTGCTGGGAGAACATCGCCTAAGACAGAGCACCTGCTGACATTAAAGCCAAGGTACCATGGTGTTCTGCTCGTAGCCTTTCAGCCATTCTTCACTGTTTTGTCTCTCTCTTGTGTCTCCAGCTTTCTGATCTCTTTTGCCCCTCATATTTTAACCTTCAGTTTTTGTCACACTCTGAAGTTAGCATCAAGTATAAAACATTAAGCACCAAGAGTAAGATTAAAGCTCTTAAGTAAAAAGCAAGAGGCTACAGGGAGCAACTCTTTCTGTATTTCTGTGTGTTCTGTTTTGAGACCCTGATGCAAGAGCCAGCTGAAGAACATAGGTAGGTTACAGGAAACATAATGCTACACTTGTTTTGAACATTTCTTCCTCTTCACAAAACCAATAAGGGTTACAACTTTTCCCAACTTATCTCTGAAGGAAGACCTTTATCCCTCTGTTCCCCTTGAACAATGCCTCCTCCTTGCCATTGGGGTTCAGGAGTTCAACTCCCCGTTGCCAGCAGTGCCAAAGCTGCAGAGCACAACCACAGAGCCCATGCTCACTGTACTTATCTCTCCACTGCTGCTGAAGATCTGGGATGAGGTAAGTTTGTCCTCCCTGCTCTCTAAGTACCAGATGCTGGCTGATACGGCTGCTCTTTCTGAAATGGCCCTCTGTATGCCGAGGTCAGTTTTTGGGGGGGACACAACAAAGTTGCCCAACAAGCAGCCACGTCCTTGGGAGTAGCAGCCCTCTCCCCTACATCTGAAACATTTGGGTAGCACAAAAAGTGGGTCAAACAGTTGGGTGTTTTTGTGACCCAGAACTTTTGAGGAAATCCCTTTGTGTGCCTCTGCTTATGTTTACAGTGGTGTGTAGCTGATATAAGCAGCCAAATTATTTGAACACCAGCTTAGTTTCAACAAAAAAAATTCACATAAAGTTTTGCTCTATTGCAAGATTTACTCAGGGCTTTTCTTCACTCCCAGTAGGTATATTTTTTGGAATACTTCACATTTTTCCCAGGGGGTACTCTCTTTGATTCCGAGGATTGTGCATCATACCAAAATTAGCTGGCTTTACCATGATGAAATCAGACATTTTAAATACCATATACTTACACCAAAGTCTTTATTTTCCTGTTCAATAGCATAGCTGAAGCTAAAAGAAGGGCAACACTTTTTACTTTACAATGCCTGTTTAACGCTGGGTGTATCCAGGCTCCACTGTATGTCAGACCCAGTGAAGACACCTTTGTTTATTTGGAGTGTGTATAAGTACACATAAATATAGAAGTTTTAAAAGTTATAGGCACATTCAAAGCAAACTATTAATTGCTGACTGGCACTAGCTTTGCACAACTTCGGGCAGAAAAGCCTGTTCATTTATTATACCAATTAATCCCTCAGCTGCAGCCCGAGTGCAGGACGAGGGCTGCACATTATTGCAGCTAACACACAGTATTTAGATTTAGATCCTTTTAATTTTCTCTCATCAATATCTGGAGAACAGCGGAACACAGTTCTATAGAGCAATGAATACTAAATCACATTTCAGATTGTCTTTCATAGCATTTTGTGTTTAATGAAACAATTAACTTGTTATAGCTAGCGGTGGACCAATACTATTGCAAATTTGTTTCTTTCTTTGCCCTGTTTTTGAAGAATCCTTAAAACTTGAGGGAATATTGATGAATAAGGTCTTGTATCATTTACCTGCTTTAGCTAAAAGTCCCCCTATGCTATGAAAACATGAAGCTTGCTCCATTTCTTCAACAATACCCTTTCTGCACCACTCTTCCAAAATAACATTTCTGCAGCCCCCCTAGTTGAAGATAATTTTTCAGTTTAGGTTTCTGGTGTTTTTAATTGAAATACTTTAAGAAAAATTCCTGCATAGTATTTTGGATTACCTGTTATAAGAAAACATTATCTCTGTGCCTTTGAAGAAGAAAACTTTTCAAGTTATCTCTAAACATGACTAAGGTTCTACAGTCTTTCTTCCTGCATATTTTTTTTTCTTTTCTGATTTACTGAATTTCTCTCTGAAAAAAAAATATTAATTAATATTTCTCAAATAGGCAATTGATTCACCTTTAATGCCACCTTTCACAAGCACTGTGGCAAATACAAAGTTCTTTCTGGAAGTGTTTCTTATTCTTTTCTCTGTAAACAGTTAAATATGCTCCTAGAGTACACTCAAGTTGCAAAATGCAACCCAAAACACAGAATCACAGGGTGGCTGAAATGGGAAGGCACCTCTGGAGATCATCTAGTCCAATGTCCTACTCAAATCTGGGTAAGCTACAGCAGCTTGCTCAGGGCTGTGCCCAGCTAGGTTTTGACTGTCTGCAAAGACAGAGACTCCACAATCTCCCTGGGCAAGCCCTTCCAGTGTTTGACCACCCTCACAGTAAAGAAGTCTCTTACAGTTAAACAGAATTTCTGCTGTGTCCATTACACTTTCACTTAGAGGAAGTTCAGAATGTCATGTCCTTGAGCACTTCAAGTCATGTTACTGCCTTTTCTGAGCTTCTTATCTCTATTACCACCAGCCTAAAGCTGTTTAGGATCTAAAACGCTACACAGTTAAGCCCCTTAGAGGTCTACCAAGCATGGTCTGGCCTTGATGAAGTTACTTCAAACTTTACAACATTCAGCTGAGAAAATACAAAAGGAGGGTTTATCTCGTCAGTCTTTCACAGTAGCCTAGAATTAAGAGAAATAACTTTCCTAAGAGAAGATGTGGGCTCTAAAAACCTCAAGGCAGTCACAGCCCACTATACCACCACCACCACCCTGTTTTGTGCAAAAGCCATTTTACCCTCAGCTGGAACTGGATCACAGTGTCACCAAAAATGCAATGAGACATGCAGGGGGACGGGCAAAGCATTTTCAATTCCTTTCCAAGAGCCAGCTGCACCGACCATCACCGTAAATCTACCTATCCTTGCTTAGAACCTGTTTTTCTGTGGTTTTCATTTTTATGTTTTGTACTGCTGGACATTTAATATTATCTTTGCTTTGCATACCGGTTGAGCTTCTAGCTAACAGGCCTGAAGCATCAGTAAACTTCACTAACTGAACACCGTGCAGGATCCAGGCTGCTTGCGTCAATCCACAAATTTTATCATAATGAAATGAATATCAATGCAAAACATATGAGGGAAAACAACTGACTGGATCTGACAGCAGTGCCTATGATAAACACTGCTTTTTTTAAGTTCAGCCAAGTTTTGCTTACTTTAATTTTTTCATGCTTCACGATTTAAGCTGTCAAGATGTTAACTATTCATGTTGGCAGACAGCAACACCTGAAGATAATCCAAAACCAACTGTGAAGGAGGATGTTGCATGCTTTTCTTTCTCTATGAATTGAAGGGGTTTTTTGAGGTTTATTTGCCCTATTGTTAATCTTGTGTGGTTATTTGATCAATATAAGCTCCTAAATAAACACAAAATAAAGCAAACATGCTCTTCCTTTTATTATTTTGATGAAACAAAAACTCTTAAAACTTTAGCCATCACTAAAATATAATCTTATATAAGTCAGTGAGATTTATTTTACTTTTCCTTGAGCAATATTTGACATTTTGACGATATGGTGCTTTTATGATCATCCTTCAGATCCCACATTTATTTAAAAAAATATATTATATCAAAGTGATGTAATTTTGTCTATGTGCTTTAAAATTAGAATTCATCAAATTGAAGGTTATGTTTTCACAAATTTTATAGTCCATATTTAAATTATATCTTTGTAATTACTTAAATTTCAGAGATTCCTCCAAGATTCCTTCACCACCATCATTTTTACAGACAAGTAAACATATCTTTAACTCTGATAAATAATAACAGATTTTTAAAATTATTGGGGAATTTATTACTTTTAAAAATTATCACAAAACTGCAATATTCCTTCAGTGGTCATTACCCTCAAGGAAGTGAATGTATATGTAAAGTTTATATTCATATTCCTAAGATTTTAGAAATGCTCAGGGCAAAGGTAGAAATAAAAAAATACAATACTACCAGGGGATGAGGGCTCTTATCTAGTTAAAATTTGCCTTTGTTATAGTGGTAGGTAGAATTTGTGCTATTTGAGGGTCAGCCCCTCCAAATTCTTTTTTATATCAGGATTAATACAACCTGATCAGCCTCATCCTCAAATATCTAGGTAATTAGATTTCTGAATGTGATTTTTACCTTTTTTTCTTTTATGTTCTTCCATCTGATTCTTCTTACAGATTCTGAAGTTTTGCAGTTTCTTGTGCACAAGAAACTTGTGTACAACTGCAAAAAATTGCACAAGAAATTGCAAAAAAGAAATTGCATGAGAAATTTGTGCATGATTTTGCACAAATTGAAGTCTCAATTTTTTTTAACTTTACTTTTTGCACCTTCAAAATGATATGCCACAAAGTACTTGCTTAACATCAGAGCATTTTTTTTTCCTGTGTCTCAGAGCATCAGGTAAGTTCTAGTTCTTCCTTTTATGAAGAAAAAATGGAAGTGATCATCTGTGTCATATCTCATTCTGTACCTTATCTTTGTGGGTTTTTGTAATCTGCAATGGCGAACTAGGTTTTATTTCTGTGTGAGCTGTGGTGCAAATCTTCCACTTGTATTTTCACTTTGTTGCTGGGATTTTTATCTATCGGTGCAGATCTCTCATAATGGTTTGAGACACGATATATTGACCATACCATGGGGTAGCCCAAATCTTTATGAGATTTACTTTCCTATTTTCTAACTGAAAGGATATTTACTCAAGCATATACAAGAATAATTTCTACTTTGAAATCCCTGTCAAGTTTTTAATGACTACTTCATATTTTTGAGATACTTTAAAAACCTTTCACTTTGAAGTCAAGATTATTTATCCAGTGCTTTAGCAGTGCATTTTTTCTTTTTCAGAGGTGAGAAATATTTTATTTTCCTACCAGAGCTCTTTTCCTAATCAGTTTACTTAATCCAGCTGCATCCCTTCACCCAACTTTTGGTATTTCACTTTCATCTCTAAACATTTACATTCTTCTGTCACATAGGATGTATTACATGCCACATTAATATACATTCAATCCACTAATATTGTCTCCACTTTTCTAGCAGAATACGGAAGTGCAGGGCCCTCTGAAAGACATCAGCCAATTCAGGTAAGTCACATTCCAATCAAAACTCCTCTCTTAAAACAGGATTTCCTGCAATTTTAGCTTTGGATTTCACTGAAATTTCATGAAATAACATTATCAAAAGACAGCAAGATACAGAGAGCATTGTAATCCCTTAATCTTTCCTAGTTCCTTGCTTTTCAAGAGGTCTGCTTGAAACAAGCTCTGTTTGCATGCCCATTAAGTGCAACAAAGCCACTCCAATGCAGCATGCTGTTGGAGCTACTACAGCCCATCTTTCAGCCAGACAGCATACCAAGCCAACACAGCTAACATCTGAGGTAACTGGATACTTCCTACAATGCAGTACAGTCCTCCAAGGACACTCTGTGCGGTACCAGCCTAAAAGATTAGGAAACCTTCCAGCAGTAATTCCCACAGCAAGCAGGAGGGATGCAGCACCAGATAAGAAGTTACCAGTATTTACCTGTTTCAGATACAAATTTTATGTATTTAATTATTTTTTAAAATTTCTTTGCCCATAGATTAGATATGGGATAAAATTACAACATTTTGTCATAGTAGTTGCTGAGAAGAGCTACTTCATTATGATGAACAGAGATTAGACCATGACATTATGTAAGTCTTACTTGAAAATGGCAAAGATTAACTCTTCCTAGTCATCTCATACATCAACTGTAACAAAACATCAGAATAATTGGAAACAGCGAGCATATAATTCCTAGACACTTTCATTAAGTTTTCAGGTGTTTATTTAGAATGACACATAATATGCTAATATTAAATTAATATACTTAAATATGTAGTATAATTGAATCTACTACAACATTATTTTCAGACGTATGTATAAATATTAAAGTGTAGAAACACATATCTAGTTATGTATTTAAGAGACTGACAACATCTCCCCCCGTGTAGCTTTAATACAGGGTAGGTAGACCATGGCAACGTGCTCCTGTGTGAGGGAATGGAGGGGCCAAAAGCAGGGCCTGTTGAAACTTGATGAATCACTAGTTGGGGCATCCATCACTGAGCACAGCTTGGAAACCCCCAGTTCCTCATACAGTTTTTTTTAATATAGAAGGTAAATAAAAGCGATTGATAATGAGTCTGCTACAAACGATGAGGTAATTTAATAGTTTACCTGAAATTTACTGTTCAGTAATTTCCAGATTCTCGTTTTTAGATAACTAAGCTGAAATATAGGACAAGAAAAATGTATTCTCTGCATGAAAATTAAAAAAAAACCCATGTAAATTCAAGCTGAAATAGTCTTTCTGTTAAGAGTCAGTTCAATTACAGCTTATTTCTGCAACAACACCAGGCGAATGTTTTCACAGACAAAAAAATTACATGTAGCTTAAGTTATAAAACATTCTCCTTAACAGTTTGCAGAAATTGATTAATATAGAGTTGACTGAACATGGGAAAAGTTCTAGCAGCCTACCTGGCTAACAAGCTCATCTTTAAATAGGAAACTTTCATTTTATTCATAAAATTAATTAAAATTTAACTCATATTTACAGCAATTAAGACATTCAAAGGCCATAGTATATACTTGGGAAACAATCCTGATTACACTCAAACCTAGTATCTTCTATTATTTATATAATATCAAAAGATGTCATTGATGGAACTGGAAAATTATAGTAGTTCAATAATCAGAAAAAAAACAAACCCAAAACTATCCCCCCCCAAACATCACTTACAATATAGAATACATTATAAATGTTTCCTTACAGCTAAGATTTTCTAGTACGAATGCTAAATATTATATATCTGTTTCTACTTTAGTTCCTTTATAGCAAGACTATAGTCAAAACTGTAATCTAACTAATTAAGAGTCAATGCATTCTATATGGCTGGTGATAGGCTTGAAAGCACATTTCCTAAAAACTTATCTGCAATGTTTCATATCTGCTGTTGGCCTTGCACTACATTATTAATTTTTGCTCTCCCACTTTTCCAGGTTATAAAACTGGGGTAATGTTTGGCTACATGCTAGAGGTGAAAACTAATTAATGGTTACACAGTGCTTTAAACATGCAATGCACCACGTGAATTTGAAGTTATCAGAGATTTACAAAACACAATCTACTTTAAAATACATTTTTCATTGCTATTGTTTAAAAATTACATTGGTCTTGTATGTTTCTTTTTAACCTGAGACATATACTGGAATTGAGAGAAATTACCTTCATAAGTACATATCTCTAATAAGTGAGGAGTACCAAGAGGACAGCATTGGCAGGACTGAGTTAAAGAAAGGGTCTTTATCAGATTCAGACCTCTGTCATATGTAAGAGTATATATGGCATGTTTTGCACTGAGTCATCAGTAACAATATAGTGTTACATCAATCATTATTTTTTAGATTTGAAGGAAACCCAAATATCTTGGAAAATACTGCTACCTGTATACACTGAGACGAGAGAAATAAGAAGATTACTCAAGCAATACAAGGGCTTATTTGTCGTCTTTGTTTCATTTACAAATGCCTTTATATCTACTGTCAGTGTTACTGATGTTACCTATATCTTTTCTCTGGAGAAAAGGAGAGTACGTTGTGTGGTGTATACTCATACATAAATGTGTTCCAGAAATAATCATTTAAATCTGATTGAGAAACTTTTTCATACCCTTCGCAAGCAGGACTGGCGAGACAAATCATGAACACACCCACATTCTGGATGAGGCTCTACACAGGCAGACATTACCACACCAAAGGGCTGAGGAACAAATACATGGTGAACGTGTTCAAAGTTATCTCAAACCTTAACTAATTCTTGCATTGACAATGATGTGCAAGCTTTGAGACAGAAGTGATGAAAGAAGCGACTATACAAAGCACAGAAGCAGCAGTTCACCAATGTACTAATGCCCGTTTGTTCTCAGGCTTTCCAATAGTTATTAATGCATCAACACCTGGAATAATTATTCTTCCCTTATAATGAAAAATTGTTTAACACTCCTGTGTATGCACATTCTGATTAAGTGCAAAATTCATTGCGACCTTTTATTTGATCCCAACTGTAGGTACTTTCCAGCATGAAGCAGCAGCCTCAATATTCCTGCAACACACAGATCATAAGACATTTGTGTCACAAAGGCCTTTGTCGGTAACCAGAAAAACTGAAAATTTATCTGTCATTTCTGATTTTGCAGTTTTTCCATTACACGTTGCACATGTTTCATTGAAACACAATATGCATAATAAAAATTCTCAGTTTTACTTGCCTCCATCTCATCACGGGGCAGATGTCGGATCAAAGAATAAGAATAAATTAAGGCAAGGAAATAATCCTTTGCATTTTAGTCACTCAACTTCTTCAGAAGAACACTGGAAGCAAATCTGCCAACTGTAAAAGAAACGTTATCACATTCTGAACTCTGAAAAAGTGCAGATTTGTATGAAGGTTAAAAGAATCAACTCCAGACTAGAGTGGGAAATTAAAATAGAGGATCATCTTCCCATTTATTTTTGAAGAGACAGTCATGGAAGAGTATTAAAAACAATCTGAAATGAAACTTGCAATTTCTCCTTTGTGGATTATTTCTACATAAGGATTGATCTGAGCTAATGTCAAGATATGATTAATTTAAATTTGAAGTTGCCACTGTAAAAAATTCATCTCCAAATAAAATTGTTATTCTTAATAATCCCTACTCATCAAAAAGTATAAAAATAGCCACCTAAGGAAAAAAATATATACACATTTCACATATTTTGTGGACAATTTTAATGATAGTCAGCAAGACATATGTCATGACAATTTGAATACTCAAACCGCTTCCCTTTTACTGTTTTACAAGTGAAGAGATTACTTCTGTGTGACAAAAAAATTAAAAAGATGGTTCTTAACTACCCACAGAAAGAGAAGGCTCTCAGAATCAGTTCCCATTCATGTAAACAATGTGGCTGACTGTATAGGAGCAAAAATTTTAAAAACGGAAAGCAACTAAAGTAAATAAATTTCCTTTCTTATTACATGTTTATGATTTTTAAACAAATGGGGTTTTTTGTAATTCATGTATTGGGATTTCTCCTCTTCATTTTTTATATTTTTATAGTTATTATTCTGTGTGATGTATATCTATAGGTAACTGAGGCTAAGACTGACTTTTTTATAATCTGTGTATCACAATTCACAATAGTAGCCACAGTATCTTTGTGATGTCTTTGCATAAAACTTTGCTGTTTATTGGTTTTGCATACATAGAGGAATTCAGTAATCCCCCAGAAGAGTCAAAGATAGAACAGAATCAACTTCATTCCCTCATGTGTGTTCACTTACATGATTAAAAGCAGTAAATCATCCATTCTGTGAGGAATACAAACTACCATTTAGTTTATACTCAGCAGGTAGAAATGCTTATTAAGGTACTGCTGTTACACAACTATTTCAGAATCATGCTGTCTTACAGATTCACACCTCTTAACATGATTTAGAAAATATGCAATCTAAATCTATGCTTGTTCTAAATCTTTTAAAAACTCTGACTCCCATAACAGTCTGATGCTAAGCAAAAATTTCTGAGTGATTCTACATTTCCATTTTCTTGTTCTAAAATCTAAGAAGTTTTTCCAATAGCTTTCTTTGTTGCAAAATATACTCTTTTGTCTCATAATGTAGGAATTCATAATGTTTGAATAATAGCCTTTCTTTCACAGAAGAGTGTTAAACACTTTCTTCAATTTTTCATGATCAGTCAAAATTTTCAAACCTATGATGCTTCTTACTCTTTTGTGGACTGTAATTTGTCTTTCTGAAGAGAGTGTGGTCTTCACAGACATATTACTCCAAGTAGATATTACCATATTAGAATCACAGTAAATTTTCAAAACTTCACAAACTTTACAAAATTTCTCTGAAATTTAAATGACAGTATTTCAAAAGCTTTCTAAGATTTTATTTGAATGAACACACACACCCCAGCTATCAGTTTATAGCTTAAAGCTAAAACAAATAATTTTTACTGTGTTTTTTTTACTTATTGAGAACACTACAGAATGACACCCCTGGAAGAACTGGTGAAATGGAGAAAGTCTTTATTTTGAACAATGCAATATCGGCTTAATTTTTAACATTAATGAGAGATTTAGTTTCACGTATTTGTGCTGCACACTAAAAGCATATAACAGTAAATATTAATTAGTCTGATTATGAATCTTTTTTCTGTTATTTAGGAAACATTTTTCATTAACAGACCATACAATGGAACCATAAAATAAATCAGAGTGAGTGCTGACTGCAACTTGGTTTTACGTTTTCCAAACAGATTTCTGCTTATACCACTATAAACTAATAGCTTTAATTAGTTAAATATGGGTCTGAAAATGCTGGTTCTTTATTTTCCTATCTATTCTTATTTGCAAATACTTATTCTTTTCTCAGAAACTAAAAATTGTATAGTCAAAACCATGAAAGTGTTATAAGCTGTATGTTCTGTATTTACATATCTTGTCAGAATACAAAACATGAACAGCATACAAGATGGTACATTTGTATAGTCCATTCATTTCACTAATGTTACTATTTCTCTAAAATATTTAAAAAATCAGAACTTTTATTTGCACATGGGAATACATTATTTACTCATTTTTACTGATCATGACAAAGCTAATGAGTTATCTTTTTAGTGGTCAAATAACTAAGCATTTTTTAAAACAACATTTTTTAAATAACTAATCATGTTTTAAAACAACATGTCAATTTCTGTAAGACCTCAATCCCACTGCCTGTCAGCAGCAACCAGATATGATTTGTCAAACTTTATATCCTAAAGCAAGGTCAGAGTTTCCCTAACCTCCATCAGAAGTAAAATTACAGAGTGAGAGAACTAGCTCTGGGCTTCTCAACGATGTGGTCAAAATTGAATTTTCCTGTCCAAAGGACACAAGGCTGGGACTTGAACAGAGCTGGAAGGAAAAGGCTGGAGCTAGCATGGAGCCCAGGGTCACTGGGCTTGCACCTTTCTGAAGCCAGAAAGAAAGAACAGGGAAAATGGCAACTTGTGCTACTAAAGGGAGTAGTCTCTCTGCCCTTGTCGCTCTACCTCCCAGCCTCTGCTGGCTGCAGCAGGGTTTCCTCAGTTCCTCAGTGGGAAAAGCCCCCTCCTGCAGTTTAATGCCCGGGTGTCTTCTTACTCCACCTATGCCTAGGATCCATCCACAGAGCAGCTGCCCATCCCGTGCTCTTAGTACACCAGAGTAGGATCTTTCAGGTAAAGCTGAACATTGAGTGCGTTTGGCAAGAGAAGGAACAACTTCTTACAATTCATTTCTAGATAGATATAAGGCATCTTTAGAATGATCTCACATGGTACAGAGTGAAAAAGAGCCAAAGGACCATACCAACTTCCTTGACTGTTGCTACTTGTTCGCTTTATACAAAGGTCATATATTCACATGACTGCACTTTAATCTGTTAATCGAAAATCTGGTATGAAAATTTAAAGTTTTTCAACACGCATGTACAAGAGAAGTTTAATTCAAGCTTAAAATACTTCTAAACACATTATGATGGAGAAAATGTTTCAATGACTTGGAGGAAAGCAGCTAAGCTAACCCACCCAGGACATTAGGAGATTTATTTTAAAAGCAGATAACCTATTCCTTTTTGATGGGTGTGGAGAAGGGAAGTTTTTGCTTGTTTCTTTCCTTTATTTTTTTTTTTTTTTCTAATAAGATAATGCACATTGGGCTCCACAGCATGATAGGAAGTTCTCAAGCCTGTATTTAAAGGAAGAACTTGCTCTGATTTTTTGATCTCTATATGTAGAGCGCTGATGCAATGACTACTGCTGTTACCCTGATAGTTTTTCTCCTCACACAGGATTTCCTTTTAACTCCTGAATACATATGCCTGTCCTCAAACTCTATAGGCCGAAATCCTGCCTGAACATTGTATTTTTTCATTATGTCTCAACAAAAATTTTTAACTAAATGATAACTTTTTCGATTATGCAGTTTTCCCATTACATTGGTCTGACTTGGTGAATAATTGAAGAGCAGGCCAATGTATTTATATAAAAAGGAAACTTACAAAGTTAATCTTATTAATGTTTGTCTACTGTATTTGATCAAGAGAGCCAGAGCTTAATAAATCTGCTCACTTAGGCTAACACAGTTAAAAGACAGCACAGCAAACATGCAAGGGATTCCTCACAGGAGTTTTGTATCTGGTTAAGATTCATTAGGAATACAAATGCCTCAGAGAACAATTTATCTGGGTGTATTTCCATGCTGATAGCATGTTGTTACTGTGTGTTTTCAAACAGGTAAAACAGAAAAATAAGTCCTATCGTTAGTGAACAGATTTGCAGAAAAGTAATATCTAGATTAACACATACAGAATGTATGGCTTTTGTTAATGTTGTGATATTTCTAGAGACTACAATTTTCACAAGCTATTGTTCCAACACCAGTGTAGTACCTCTGATGTGAGATAACACAAATAAAATTTGTGAGACAGTAGAAATCAGGTAGATACACAAGAAGAAAATAAACCAGGTATATGGATGGTAAAATATGGTTTAAAAAAAAAAAAGTGCAGTACATCAGATTCTGTGGTTTAACTGAAATAACACAGAACCAGAAATATATAAAGGTGGAGAGATTGTTTTAAATTAAAACAGCAGACACAATCACACACAGAAAAAACACCCCCATCGTTTTATAAGTTAAATTACACAAATTCCACTTCCATTCCACTGTTTCTTACTTCCTTAGATACAAAATCCCGACATAATTCGCAGAAAATTATCAAAACATTATTTTTTTGCATACAAATACTTGTTTTTTACAGAAGGCAATTTTTTTTCTTCTTGTTTTTACTAGTTGTAAAGTAAAGCATATTATAATTGACTGATGTTGCTCTTACCTGTCTTGAAAAAGCTAGCTTGTCACTTGTTCAAGAATACCTTGATCCAAAGTCTGTATCAAATCATCTAACCTTAAATGAAACCTTGTGCTAGGGGAGAGTCTCTCATTTCTATCACTTTTTATACAAAAAATATAAATGACAGATCCTTTTACAAGGTAGCCTAGAGTGACTAGTTCTTGTCACAATGTTGTCATAGTGACAGTGACATCAATATATTTCATGACAATCAGTACAGCAATTTATCTGAAGAAAACATCAGCACTGACTCCTGAGTGTATTTTGTATTGATTTTATTTAAGTCTCATTACATTATTTATTTTTTGCACTATTCCTTAATTCAAATGTGACTATACTAATTCTTCTGGTTGCCTTATAAAAACAAACAAAAAACCACCAAAACTGGAATAATATGAAACGGAAGAGTTTGACAGTAAAATTTCTTCATAAAAATTAAAATCTCAGTTATTTGTTAGCATAACAGACACACTTCCTAGGCCTGATTCTGTGACTGTGCACTCACAATCTTTTTTTTGAAAAAGATACAGCATTGCTTGCAGTATAAAGTACTATACACAGATACAAACACTGAAAGGAACAGAAAATGCTCTCTTAGAAAGAGGCAATATATTCTCAGTCTCAGGTATATTTTGCTAGGAAATACTTTATGTCCACTAAACCCCCTCAGTTCCATGGTCATTTGTCACATCTTAATACCGCCCATCTTCAATGTACAACCTATAACCTTCCTGAAACTTTTCACATTTCCCCTCAGTAATTGCTACATGGCATAAAATCATGTGAAGTTTCTGAGACAGAAAATGCATATTCCCCAGTTTTTGTCTGGGAATTCTGTCCCTAAAAGTAAAAAAAGCTGCAGTTCACCTCTTGCCCATCTAATCCTTGTACTGTATGAAATCAGCCAAGGCAATAAATTAGTGCTAATTGTGATATCTCTATTGATAATAGAACTAATTTTTCAGACTACAGGTGATAAACTTTGGTGATGATTTCAAATGTTTCTTTCAAATTGTATGAATTTTTAAAAAAAGTTTTCTGATGTTAGCACTGCTAAACTACTGACAAAGCTTGAATCCTGAATAGACCACCTATTTTTTTCATGTTTATTCAACGTATTAAGCGGAAATTAGCCCAATACAGCTCTGCAGTTTCTAAAGAGGAAATATGGTTGTATCAGTACATAAATCCAACATATTCCCTTATCTTGAACATTCCATGCATTTGTAACCACCAATACTTGGAATAAAAGCCATAGTTGAACAAGGAGAAATATGGAGAAGTTGGGTAACTTTTAGAAGTACGCTAAGTTTCATATCACATCGTATGAGCCACAGTACATCTATAGCTGAATCTAGTAATCTGCACTGCATGCCACCCGCCAAAGCAATTCACTCTGGCATTTCAACATTTTTAACTGGGATCACTCAACCTCCAAAGGTGCTTCTCTTTCTTCGTTAACTAGCATCTACATTACTTACATCTACCATAATCTACAGTTATTTAAAACTAGAGACTTTATTTAGTCTGACTCTCTTAAAAGGCTAATGAATCCTATTATACATAAATATGGATTCATATATGCTACAAAAGATAGGTAGCATACAATCAAATGATCAGGTAGTAGGTTTAGGAGAAAAAAAAAGAAAAAATTGTTACTATCCATAATAAAATAAATACTCATAACCAAAGACCTCATAATCAAAGAAAAGTTTCGAAGCTTAGATTATGAGCTGGTTCACAAAGGAATGAGGTTCCTTGATAGCTACTCTCAGATGGTCAAACCACAGCCCCTTTCTCCGGAAGCCCCTATATAAAGATACATTGAAGGATTTGAGTTGCAATACCTAGATCACCACATTTTATTTTAAGATTATACTGAGAAGACAGACTGTCTTTTGTTTTGAAATGCAATTACTGTACTATGTGATAAACAAGACTTAGGCTCTTCACTATCAGCAGCAGCTAATGGGAGGCCTGATTGCCTCAGGCATTTTGTAACAATTCCTAAATGATTATATTATAGGCTTTGAAAAATCTGACCAGAACTGTATTATAAAGGATGAGCAATAGATGAGAGAGTCCTTTGCCCTGTGATTTGGTACTTGGCACAAAGTCAGCTGTATTTATATCATAATGTGCTTAAAAAAAAAAACAAAAAAACACACACACAACAAAAAACCAACAAACAGCCTTACTGATTTAACCATGTAAATCGGGAATAAGTAGTCTAGTCTATGGTAAATTAGCGATTCAAAACAAGGAAGGCACATTTTATTTCTTTATAAAGTAAAATTAAAAGAAAACCATTATTATTTAACAGGTTTTTGAATGCCAAAGTTGCAAAATATTGTTAGTAACATTAAAAATAATTTCTAAAATATTCCAGTATTTACAATGTTGTTCTTCATAAGTGATATCTGCATTAGTGGATTACTCATCCAAAAGGCCAGAGAGACAAACATCTACCAGCTGCTCCTCTTAATCATCTGACACCAAACTCTTCATTGATATACCTAGATAAGACACTTCCTTCACAGAGGAACAGAAGACCAAGGTTCAGTACCGACCTGAAATCATTCTGTGACTGACTGCTTTAATGTTAAATGAGCTTATTTTAACCACCATGACATTTGAAAAAATTTTTCTCTGAAGTGATATGAACAATTATGAAGCTTAAAAAAATACACGAAAACTGAAACCATAAGCTCCCTGAATTTTCACAGATACCATAATATTTAAATCTTGATCACATCTTCCTCACTGAAAACACATACTTTCCATGCAACAAGGACATTTAAATGGATTTGTTCCAAATACATCATATTAGTGAATACACAGGAAAAATGGATTTAAAGAATCACGCAGAAATAGCAGATAGTGCACCTTCTAGATACAACAACACAGAAAAAAACCCCACTTTATATAAAATTTAGCCTAGCATCCAGGCTAGTTAAATAAGGCATTAAAATCTATTAGTTTAGAAATAATTGTGGTATCTTTCATTGCACTAAAACCACAAATGACCAAGTTTCCTTCACATGGGGTGTTTTAGCTCTTCCTCTCCATATGATTAGTTTGAGTATCACTATTGTAGATGAAGACCACTCTGAAGTTTTAAAATAAAAGCAAGTGTGATGGAACAGAGTTGCTATTCTCAACTAAATCATAAAGCAGTCCTCCTACTAGTCCTGTTTTGGGATACTGTTAACTATCTTTTGGGATAAAGAAAAAAAATATTTATCCCAAGTTTATGATCTCTAATTCTAAATCACTAAAATTTTAAGCTCTGAAAAAAATCCCCTTGAGGATCACTAACTCAGTGTAGTTTTGCAATGAATAAATGTGTGATGACAATATACGTAATTTTAGTTTACCTGAATTAAAAAAAAAAAGAAAATTGATCTTCACATGAAAAAGTGCATCCAGGCTTCTTTGGTGCAGTTATTTCAACTTTGGTTTAAATTCACAGTTTTGTAAGCTGATATTTGTGAATGAGTGTATATCTTCTTTATATAAAGCTGACTGTATTTGCAAATAATAAAGTTGGTGAGTTTGTTCAGCAATATATGTATGAACTTAAACAGCAGATTTCTGCAATATGGAATAATGGATCAGGCTAGAGGATGTACCTGGTCACCTGGATACTTGTAATCTTTATAATTAAAGAACTGACAGAGAACACAGAGCTTTTTGATAATGGCCTTCTACTGAGTCAATAACCCTTCAATTCATCTCTCTAAGTTTTATGAAATATTAACAAAAAAGCTTCATAAAAAAAATCTTCTTATTAAGAACTGATATTATTGCAGATGTTAGGTCTGAAATAAATTAATCAAAGAAGTTCCAGTTAAGAGATCTCAGAGGGAAGAAAGAAATGGCAGAGGAAACAAATGAACAAATCACAGAAGTCGTCAACTCTGTTTCAACAGAGTCTCGCCACTAATTCGATAAGGTATCGTTTAATATCTCTGATCCCTAAGAACAACTGTGAATTTATAATCATTTAATTGGAAGCTGATACTCTGCATCAATCTGAATCTTTAGATGCTCAATTTAAACAACATTTTTTTGTAATGCTTTTGCACTGCAATTATAAACCCACTGTGCTACACTGTGGGCAGTATACTGAAGAAGAGAAGCTGTCTGCTTGGGGTTTATAATAGCTATCAAAGGTCAGGTTTTTTATTTTATAAGGTGAAATTTCTCGCCTTCTTACTCACTGCAAAACATTTCCATAAAGAAATAAATTGCTTACTGTACCATGGTTGAATTCAACAGTCAGGATTTACACAGAGCAGCCAGAATGCATTTATTTTAGAGAACACTTTACTAACCCATGGCAAAATAGTTCATATATGGCAGGCTGTATGGATATTGTTGATAAGGGTGCTGAACAGTGTCTCTCAGCAGTTGCTCCAGATACCATACTATAACAAACAATACCTACAAGGTGAATATAACTTCTTTAAACTTCACAGCTAATGCACTACCATTTTTATATGTTAAGTGCATAACCTGTTTCAGACTGCTCCTTGCAGTGAATTTCTATCCACAACACTATGATAAATATGGCTGCTGTATACATAGTTTTTAATTTATTTTTAATTATTTCCCCCCCAAACACATTGCCTCTTCCTCAAGCTCAGTGAAGCACTAAATATACACAGGTGTCTTCAAATCCTTAAGTTACCTTCCAGAAGCCTCTGACACCAACCTGCTAACTTCTGCTTGAAGAAAACATCTCTCATGTATTTGGTTTTTGTACATGATAACAGGGCATTGTCCAGTTAGATGTCAGACTAGAGTTTTAATTACACAGAAACTAAATAGTAGGTAGAAAAACAATCTACTATGGGGATTAATCCATGGGATTCTTACACTAAGATACCCCCAGCTGCTTCTAGTAACTATAGGTTTAAAGCAGACTATTCATGGTCTCTTAAAACAATTAAATGTACTTATGCATCCACTGAAGTATTTCTGTTACTGATGTTGCCGCTTAGTAACAGGATTAGCGGATTCTTTCCAGCATTTGGGTTTAATTCAGTGCCCATAACTGGAACAACTTATTCTAAACTAACATATTTTTAGCTGTGATTCAGTTTAAATGGTAATCTGGACATTACATGACTAAGCTTGTCAAGTTTTTGTTGCCGGGATGCAACAAAATATCATTGACAAACACATTGATTCCTTGCAGTCTTAGTACTTTTGGATTGTTTTTTGTGCTATACTGTCTTTAGTGCTCACTATCTCTACTGTTTCTTGACCAAATGAAAGATCTGAGTAACTAATACTCAAGTCCACAAAGACAGACTACTTCAGAGTCTAGCACCTGTTCTTAACCGTGATGGCTTGCTCAGCTTAGTTACCTCCTTTCATGGAACAATGGATGCACTGCCAAGAATTCTGCGTATGAGGCAACATGAGAGTTCGGGACAGGTATCTCAGACTGTAAAGAACATCCTGACAACAGCTCATGCTGACCAAACATGCTGTGTGGAGGGAGCTTGAGAAACTGGAAAGAGACTGGCAGGCAGCATAAGACAAGATATCATCCTGAAGCACCACCTCTACACAGAGGACTGAAAGCCAGAATCCTTTTGTTCAGTCTGATCTGTCAGCCTTCAGACTGACAGTCAAGCACAGATTTGCTACTGAAAACTTATATGCAGCATACTCGAGAAAGTCTACAGTGTTTCCCTACTGTTTTGTTAAAGCTTGAAGTATTAATACATGTACAAATCACATCAGCGATTGCTTTTCCTGCTGTAAGCACTGATTCTAACCTATCACTCCATTCTTTCAGTTACAGCCTAGTGTGTAATACGTGACAACTTCACCTCCAACTCTGGCCTTAATCATACTCATTGCAATGCATGCACTAATGCAAGTGGAACTAAATTTTAAAAGTCTGTCCCTTTTTAATGTTCTGATGACCTTCTATGACTTCAGCTATCTCAGGACATGTTTTCTTTACTACTTTTGCAGAATTTTATTTATTTTTTTTTAATAATCTCAAACCTGACATTGGGATTGTAATAATATTTGTCATTTTAAGGCTTCCATTCTTAGTACTGGTTTTGTTCACATCCACATGAGAACAAATTTAGGTGGTTATTTCTCTCTCCTTCCAACATATTTCTCAAGATAGTTAGCCTTTATAGTCTTTTATCCTTCTAGTAGCATGGACAAAAACAATATTTCTGACAATATGAATCTGGGGAAGTAGAACATAAATGGACTGTGAAAGCTGCTCATCTTGGGTGCTCTTCACAAGTAACCCCACCCACTGCTGCAATCAGAGAGCGAAGTCTGGTCTGTGTAAAATATCAGTGAGTCATCAGAGCATCTCCTGTATTCTTATACCACTACACGAACCAAGGTGTCCTATTTGTCTCAAGGATATAGGTTTTTGTGCTTTTGTAATTAATTAGAAGTTTTAAGCATTTTTTTATAATTTATCAAGATAAACATGTCACCACTTCCTTTTCTATATCGCAGCAAAGAAAAGAAGCCAAGTTATTGTTTCTAAAACATTTTCCAAGAGTACACAGTCTAGAGCTAAAATTTTGGTAATATTACAAACCTGCACAGTAGTTTGTTATGATCTACTAAAATTCAAGTTTTTTTGGTTTTCGGTAAGGGAAGTGATTTACTGCAAACCTGCAGAGTGCATGCTTTTGTTGCTATATCTGTTTTACTGTTTTATATTACTGACCCTCTGCTGTCAAAAAAACAAACCTCAGCCACCTGAGCAGCAAGGTAAGGTGGAGAAAATGCAGTTTCTTACTCAAAGAGTAAAGCAGACTATTAGAGAAAAAAACTGAAAAGGTATTCCTATGAGAGTAGCAGTACAGCTTTGCAACAGCTCAGGACTGTACCAGCTTGAAGGAGGAAGACCCAGATACTAAGGGCGATAATGATCAATTAATTTTAGTCAAATGCTTCCCAATTCAGTTTCTAACTGCGGTCCTCTTGTCTTTATCGATGGGGTGGTCTGTAATTTCTAGTTGTGACTCTTCATTTTGAAGTGCTAAGATTAAAAAAAAAAAATTAAAAGTAACAAAAAGGTGGATATAGATAAAGTAAGGATATCTTAATTCAACTTAAAAAAAGAGGAAGGTGAACTCTTTAAAATGGACTTCTCTCTACTAGGAAAGTCTTCTCATTGCAGAACCATGGGGTTCTTCTTAATGATACTTTCTCATCTCAATACTTGTAGTTGTGTAGCTTGATTTGGTTTACGCTATGGAAATGTAGATCTTACTTTTGTATAAAAGCCTGGCTTTTATGCTTACTATGACCCTCCTTAGTTCTGCAAGCAGACCTTTCCAATTTAAAAATAATAAGCATAAATAATAAATTTGCTGAACAGTTACTTTTGGATTAAATTTATCAAGCTACGATTATCTCCAAAATGATGTTTCCTCCCCATCGTAGACCATTTATTGCAATAGGTTATATTCTATATTTTTTAAGTACAAAGAGGCAATAAAGAAGAAATAAAATTATTTCAAGATTTTTTTTATCTGCTTTATTTTAAAATGAATTTTGTGTTTCTGCCGGAAACCGTGAACATTTGGAAATTCCTCTAATCACTACAGAATTACTTAATCAAGCCAACAGAAGATCAAAGGGAAAATTAAAACAAAACAAAAATAATCAAAGAACTGTAAAGAGCCTCAGCCTACCCAGGTAACTGGACAGAATGATGGCAAATAGCATTTGGGGCAGTATATTCAAAGTCAAGTCCGCTGGACTGAGGCTTGAATATCTTAAAAAACTGCACAACTCTGAGTGATGGAGGTATTTAGATCCAAAACTCAATTTAATACCCTAGTGTGAGCATGAAAACAAGGCAGATATTAAGACGTAAAATGACGAATATGAAATAAAACTGAGATTAATATGATGCTAGTCAATGCTATAATACTCAGTCCCCCTGTATAATATGTTTGCATGACTTAACTTTCAACAAATATTGTTCTAAAAACTTATTCTATCTAGACCACAATTATTTAATAAAAGCAAAAAAAAAATCATTTCACAGCAGGAGAGAACTAAATATTTGGACATAGGATAGCTAAAATAAAATAAAATTGTACAAAGAAGATTGAAAGCTGTCTTTTACTGTTGCATAAAACAGAAGTAGATGTTTAAAAGAAACAAAAAGGAGAAATGCTCATTCCCCCCACCTGAATTTGGAAGTGGAATATATTGCTACAATATATGCCTTCAGGGAAGATCTTAGAAGAGAAAAAAAAGAAAAAAGATCAATCTACACAATAAGAACAAGCATATTTCACTAGCTAAAATAAAAATTCAGAAGGAAACTGAAGCGTCTTGTTTTAACTGTTAACGAGTTCAGAACAGAAAATTGCTTCAAATATCTCACAGTTTCTCTTTAAGTAGCCAGTACTGTCAATAACGAAAAGCATTTACCTCTGGTCTGATCAAGTATGATAAGTCTTCAGCAACTATAGATGCTCAGTTAACAAGCGTGGTTCCAAACTGCATTAGGTTGCACCGTTTAACTCAATGAGAGCACGATCCAGACTTACGCGTTTACCTAAGGACTCTCTCAGTATGCAACTTATGAACTCATGTTATCAGTTTGCTTTCAAGAGGTTATGTGTCTGTTTGAAGGTTGCCTCATTTTGTGTTCCTTCTCATGACTGTGCTGATAAAACCACCACAGCAGAGATATTGGAGAACAAAGAGCTATAATTAGCTGTTTTTCTCTGCCAAACAATGGATATGCAAAGAGAATACTCTTATTGAGAAACCAGCGTACTCATTTCTGTTTGATGGAGGATATATGAGGTTGGTAGAGCAAGCATTGTAAAACTTGGTACATGTTTTCATGGCAGAAGAATCTAGGTTAACTCAGAGGTCACTTGAGCCACTGTTAAATCAAGATGACCTAGATGCGGAGGTAAACAAGCCGTACACTGGAATGCACACTACTTAAAGAAAATCCTCACATGCTGAAGGAATTACTACTATTCTCCTAAACTTTACAAGTAAGCATACATAAGGATACACAGCCATCTAGTGAGCTCGGAAAGGAGCAGATGGGCAGAACTGTCTAACTCTGTTCTGCTGGGTGGTAACTACCCTTGGATCTTGAAAAGTGTAATAAAAGTCACTAACTGTTAGCACCTTTGTGTCCTTTGTTAGGTAAGGAACAATGTATAATAATTCATGGCATTTTTAGATGCAGAAGTACAGTACGGAAGCAACAGTATATTGTGGGTGAAAAACACAATGGAGTTCTGCCCTGAAGATTGTTTTCGGTATCAAACCAACATTTCTGATGAGAGCATGCCTTTTTATGCAGATATTGTGGTTGGGAAAATAATCTTGGTAGTTATTAGGTTCATGTTTAAGCTGGAAAGCTTTGTTAAATCAAATTGCTTACAGAGATGTCCCGGCTTTAATTCTGCTCAGTATTTTTACAGACAATGTTCAATAGTGGCAAGAATTTCAGCATCACCCAATGGCTTGAATAAAGAATAAAAAAAAAAAAAAAAATATCAATTTTCTTGAATCTGTAGACAACACCATGCTAAAACAAACTTCAGATTTGCTGCTGAATGATTTTAAGTCTTCAGAAAAAAAGAGTCACAAAAAGTTTGAAGGAGCTGTCTGAAATAATGTAATCCGCTTAAAACAGCTCCAGATGCACATATTTCTGCCCAGACACAGTATAAGAAACAACTGATAAGGTAATTCTGCATATTTTCAACAGCTGTGGTATTAACAAGGTGAAACAAAGGGTTTGAAGTAACAGGAGAGTAAATTACAGAACATGAGTATGAAATGCTCTGGAAGTAGATCTGCAAGCTACAGCTTAAGGTAAGCATGCTTACCTATGTTTACTTACTTCTAATTCTGATCTATATAAAGTTCACCTTCTTTCAACTGCTCAGCATTAAGCACCACGAAAGTTAATTTACTCACTTTTTTCCATTTTAAATTCATGGCTATCCAGGCAATGGGAGAAACACTTTGTCCTGAGCTGGTATGAAAACTGCATCTCACCATGGCCTTTAGCTCCTCTAAAAAGCAGAGGCTTAGCTGGGATGCTCCTGTGAAGGCATATTCAGCTCAACTAAGCAGCCCTCCCTTCAGAAAAAGTTCATCTAGGGCACAGCTAATTTCATTCAGCAAAAGCTATTGTGACCTTTAATTGCATATTAACACCTCTGATTTGAGCTGATGACCATTTCCTGAATATGCTTCTGAGACACAATGCTAGCAATCTGATCTTTAGCCATTGAATTAACACCTCTAATTGTAAATGAGAAAGCAGTTAAACCAAAACTCTTCCTAATGAAGTAGCTTATGTGACTATTATTTGGCTGGTTTGCTACAGAATACCAGTTCCCTCAGAGACTGGGAAGGAAATTTGTTTTCCTGAGGCTTTCCTAATTTATATCACCCAAAAGTTGCTCTGACTTTATGTGCTTTGCACAACTGCAGTTGGAAAAGTTCTGCCTATGGTATATGTTGCCTGCTGAAAGAGTGGTAATATGTCAGTGCTACTTGAATTTGTTGCTAGCTACCACGTTTCTTTGTGACTTGTGATGCAAAGTCACAGCCTGTAACCAAACCACCGTAGGCCGTGGTCTTGTCAAATCTCATACAGTAAGCAAGTTCAGGCTGGCAAATTCCTATATGACAGAGCTGGGAGACATTCTTTTCTACTTTCTTACAAAACTTCTGGACTATCCTCTATGAGCTTAAGATCTACAAGCTTAAACGTGGAGCTACTCAGGAAATATACAAATTATGACCCCTCTGACATAAGACTACTGCTGACTTATTCAAAGCATAAATTACACACAAATATTATGTCTATGCGCATTGTCTATGAAAGACTTGTGTCTTTCTTATCATGATATTGCAATTCTGTAGAACTGTCTAGGACTGCACACTAACTGTGACTGGAAATATCAAAATCTTTAGTTTCAAGACCAGCCAGAAGAAGTTACAGCAACATTTTTCATTTCCTATTTAAACAGAAATGTCTAGCATCTTTGCCAAAAATGCAAAATACTCATTCAGTTGTCTTCTCTTTTTCTATCTGCTGTGAGTCTCTAGGGGATATCCAGTACAGGCTGAGTGCTGTTAGTCTTCTATTCCAGAAAATCTTTCTAGGCTTCTTCAGGTACTGCTAATTTTTTTTTGCCCTCCTTCTGATAAAAACGTCTAGGCAAATCCATTTTCCCTTGCAGGAATTATAAATGCTGCCACATTTAGGCTACCACATGAGTCCAATACTTACAATGTTAAGTTACAGCAATAAACTCCTAATTGCATTTAAAGGAAAATACAAAGCTATTAAAATTAGAGAAATACTTCTTAAGAATAAAAGTAGAAACAATTTTTTGAGTTTCAGTAATAGCTGTGTTCTGTTGCAACCTTTGTGAGAAACTGAACTGGAAAAATAATTTGTTCTAATATATATATTAGTTAAAATTATCAACACCTGTTCTTTTGAAAAAAAAAATAAAAGTATATGTGAACTGGTGAACTCCCAGAAGGATGTACTTGCCCCTGCTTTCCTCTTGTAGCCATTACACTTGCTCCAGCATATCCACAGCTCAGGGGGATTCTGAACTATTGAACGAGCATACTAGCATGAAAACAAATAGCTACTAGCTAATCCAGCTAACATAATGGGAGGTTTGCTACCCTAAGCACACTACAGAAAATTGCTGTCCTTTTTATATTCCTTCCTAGGTTGTGAGCACATGATAAGGTCTTCAAATCTGTATTTATTTATTTTAGAATCACCATTTTAGGTAACCAGTTTTACTAGAAGTACTTTTATCCCAGATCTTCTAACAAAATGAGGCACTTGTTCCAGTTGAAATCCTACTGTTTTCCTTATGCTGGAATTCCAAAGTAAGAAAAAAATGAGCAATGCCAGCTCAGTATTTCCATTAAGGGAACAGAATCACCTAAAGGCTGGAAACAGGTATGAGTCCTTCGCTGTTTTTGGTGGTGTACTGGAATATAAAGCTGAAGTTAACAGAAATTAGCATGATTCTGACATTCTTCAAAAATATACACCAGATTTTTTTCAAAAACAATACGTTCTGTGTGTTCTGTTGAACAAATATTACATTCAAAGCAGTATAATTGTGTTGACAGCAGAAGACATCTCTTAGAAGTGTAGAAAGCAGAAACACAGAGGAGGTGAATGGAAAACAAAAGCTCATAAGGCAACGTAAGTCCTAATGTTTTATACATCACTCCTAAATCACAGCAAGGAACAGCCTATAAAAACCTAAACATATTTAAGGTTTTCTCAGTTAAGAATTGAAATACGAAGGCCTAGCTACATATCTAAATATCTAAAAAACTATTTTGTAGAATATGTATACCCTCAAAGAAATTCACATGAAGATGACAAAATTACCTACATAAACAAGACTTTAAAATCACAGAGTATGAACTTAAATAGCTTATATTTTGAGTACACAAAAATCTGGCGTGGTTAATGACTACTGATTTTTGATTACTTCAATTGTGATGTATATTTACGTATGTATTATAAATTTTACTCAGAACAATCAGTTCAGTAGTATCTCTGTCTAGATAAAGACCCTTGGATTCAAATTAGTTATTATGCCTGTAGGCTCTAAACACCTACATTGATTTGTGGACTTGCTAATGACTTACCCACAGTTCCACGGAGAATAAACCACAAAGCCTCTGCTTCTTACAGCGCAGACTGGCTCCTGCCACCAGATCACCTTGCTTTTTCATCAGCAAGTGAAGCAAGTAGTATTAAAACTCATACTATCAAAATTATTGCTTTCACTTTTAAAACATGTTGTTCATCTACACAAACAGAAAAAGAGGTAGATGCATTATTCATGCCAGTTACAGTAATTCTGAAAACCATTGTATAGCAAACCTCATTTTCAGACCTTTTATTCACAAGTTCTAGGATCTGAGAGCTTATTAAAATGACACAGGAAACAAACCAGGCCTGGTTTAAGCTCCCTTCCTATCCTCTTCTCCTCAAAGTCAGCACTATTTACAAATGTTTTCTGTCAGCTTTTTCCATGCACGCCTGTTCTCCACCGTCATCATGCACTTTGTTTCATCAGTCTCTCTGCCCTTCTCTGACTGTAGTAACTAGATTTCTCCAGCTCCAACATCCTATTAAGGACGTGTCCAAAATACTTATTACGTTTGCTTGCCTGCGCTCCTGAAGCACTGGCAGCGTACTGGAAGCCCAGATCACCCACTGAAGAGTGGTCAGGCACTTTCTCGGCTTCCTGTCTAAAATCATCGATACCCTGTTTCTGCTCAAAAGAAGTTGAAGACGATTCCTGTCTTATTTGAAAAGGATGAGCAGCCACTCCTTAACTGCAGTTACTCAGACTCCAAAGCCTTAAGAGAAATTAGAGCAAAGTGTTCCTGCCATCTTTCTGCCTCCAATGAGCTTAGCCAGGGAGCTGCTTTTCTATGTATACCCTCAGCAAAGCTGCTCGCTGTTAATCTGGTTGAAGTGTTAGAAGCTGGTGAGCAGCTACAGAGACAAAGCTGGGGAGATTCAAGCCTTCCTTTGTGCTCTGTCAGTGTAATGCCCCTTCCATGCTGAATGCTTTTATATCGCTCCCTGCCCCCCCCCCCC
>Ga0065711_1026992_pt1 | contig 55899 bp, 44 predicted proteins | sample Hoacrofraction12_FD_59098 | JGI IMG/M metagenome (GOLD analysis project Ga0065711, IMG submission 59098) | Hoatzin crop microbial communities from Cojedes, Venezuela - Epithelial fraction 12 v2 (version 2) | ecosystem: Host-associated > Birds > Digestive system > Esophagus > Crop | place... | reverse complement strand
TCCCGTCCCGTCCCATCCCATCCCGTCCCATCCCATCCCATCCCGTCCCACCCTGTCCCGTCACCCCGCAGCGAGGGAGCCCCGTCCCGAGGAGCGGGGGTCACTGCAGGATCAGGGAAGTTTGCGTTACAGAAAGTACAGTGCGCTGGCAGAAAATCAATGCTGAAATATAGCCAGCTTTACTCCCTCCATTAAATAGCTCTTACAAGATTGTTTTAAGGTGAAATTATTTAAGGTCAGGGAGGTCAAGTACACAGTGTAACAGCATCAAGAATTTCCCTCTGTCTGAGCCCTTGCACCCCAATAACGGAGCCTCCTCCCAGGCATTTGTCTTGAGCTGCGAACGAGCTCATCCTAAATGCAGGAGAACCCGGGGTTCTCCTTCTACCCAAGCTCTGAGACATGAAATAAAACATAAAAAACTGCAACACTTGCAGTAAAGCCACGAGAGACGGCAGTGCTGGCGGCAGGATTTTGGCCCATGCTTCACAGAAGCAAATACATCAGCCGGGTAGAAACAATAATCTTCTCAAAACAGAGGCTTTGCTTCATAAATACGCCTGGGCTGGAGTGAAATACGCTGCTGCGGGAGGAGGGAGAGCAGCCAGCAGAATATTGCGATTGATTAAGATGCCAATCACAGCAGGGCTGCCGTCATCTCGCGAAGGTCCAACAGGTCCCAGCTCCCACCAGTGCAAACGAAAACCCCTCAACAACAACGTCTGTGGGAGCCGAATCTCTCCGAGCACTCCCTCCGCTCCCCTTCGTAATTTAGACCTGTTCTTCATCTCTAATTACAGATAAATAAAACTTTTGCAATGACACAGAGAGATAAAAATCTCATCAGAAACAAGTATCAGTCCTTGCAGAGGTGCAGAGTCCAGTAAACCACGTGCCCAACCCGCTGCCCCGAAGCCCATTTCCCTTCCAGACATCCAGCACCATTTCTGCATCTTTGCCCCCCCTGCAGCCGACGGAGAAGCTGCTGCAGCCACTCCTCCCGGCCCAGCGCTCACCAGTGAGGCCGTCACGGTCCCGTCACGGTCCCCAGCCCCGTCCGTCCCCGTCCCACGGAGCCGGGGTCTCTGGGAGCGGCTGCGGGCGATGCTGCGGGGCTGGGCTGCGGCGCGGGAGCCACGGCATCCGCCGGACGTGGTGACCCTGCACGGCTCCCGCGCCGCAGGCGGGAGGGCTTCCCGGTGGGGAGCCGCCGCCGTGGGGATCGCACTTAATGCAGTAAAAAAAGACGAGCACAATTTCTCTTTCTAATCGAGTCCACCTCCATTTGGCCTGCATGCTTGCCTGGCTATCACACACATATTTTCCTGATTAATTTTCAATTAATGGCCTCAAAGTCTTTCTGCCTGAGCAGTGGTAGAAATTCTTTTGTGCATGTATCAGCATGAAAAATAGGACTGAATTAGCATCTGTTTAAGCCCGGGTACGTAATTGGACTGGGAACCGCCGCTCAGGGGCTCGGGGTGGGTGGGAGAATCCATCACGTTGAAACAACTCAGCGGCGGGAGGAGACGGACCCTCCGTGGGCACGGCGGCAGTGGGACCCCCACCCGCCGAGCCCCCACGGCCCCACACCGAGCCGCTGCCCACGGCAGACCCTGCGCTGCTCCCCTGGCTCCTCCGCTCGCGGGATGAGGCTCTTTGTCCCCGAGCCGGCCTCCTTTCGTGGCCCCAGCGGGACCTGCAGCTGCTCCGGGACCTCCACAGCCACGTGCAAAGTCAACGGCAACAAAGCCAGGGCCTTGGCTGAATTAATTTTGCTTCAAACCCCACAAAAACTTGCAAGTAAAAGAATTAATTATTCACTAAGCTCTAAAGATAATAAAGATAAAAATTAAGCTTGGATTTTGAGACAGAAAATAGTTCCTCTCCTGTTCAAATATAAATTAGGAGTGCATATAAATGCTACACGACTCAAAATGCATTTTAATTGCTAAGCAGCCATACAATATTCATAGTCACATAAGCGATTCCATGTCTCACCCTGAGACGACTGCGCTGGCACAGCAGGTAAACGGCTCCAGCGCGAGACACCTGGAGCAGCGCGGAGCTTCGCGGGCTCTGCCCGGGCAGCGGGCGGCTCCTGGTGGGATGGATCGGTCGGCAAAGCCCTGCTTGATTCCGAGGATTGATCCCAAGGCCAGCCCGTTCAGACAAGGTCAAGAAGGAGAAGCCACACGGGTTCAGCGCCCGGTGCCTGGGCTACGCTGGGGCTGCCGGAGGGTCCCTGCGCCCTCCCCCAGCCCCCCGAGCTGGGGGTCCAGCCCCGCGCTCCTGTGTGATCCGGCGGGACCCCGGGGAGGGGCTGGGCGAGCCCTGCCGGGGCGGCGAGGGGCAGGGGCAGGGGGGTCCCTGGGGCCCGGAGCCCCCTCCACCCACGCGCAGAGCCTGCGGCACGCGGCCCAGCCGGCGCGGTGCTGGCCATGGCGGTGATGTTCGCGAAGGCGACGGGATGGTCTGGGGCAGAGCTCGCTGATGGCAGCAGGGAATTAAAGTGTGCAGAGGAAAACCCGTCCGGGCGAACCAACCCCGCCGGCAGCGACGGGCCCTGCCTCGGCCACGCGCCGGCAGCAGAGCCGTGCGGCCGCACCGCTGCTCCCGTCCGGCCTCCGTCACGGCCCCGTCACCGCTGCTGGCGCCCGGGCGTTGCGTCTCTGGAGAGGCAGGAGGAATTATCGGCAGGCTGGAGTTTCATGTGACTCGGCAGCTGTGGCCTCCCTCGGTGTTTGCAGTGCTCGACCTTGTGCCGTCCCTCTTCCCCGACCGGCGCTTTGTCCTGCCCGCGGAGACCCCAGCGCTGCCCCCCGACGCTGGGGGCTTCGGTCGCGATGGCCCCAGCACCCAGGGATGGGGTCCCTGCTGGGAGCAGCCTCCGGGAGCGGCAGTCGCCAGCCGGGGAAGTTTTCTCCGGTTCCCGCGGTGGTCACTCCTGGAACGGGACGGACCATCGACGTCTGTCTCAGCAGTGCTGGGGCCACGCAGGGCCTGGGCACTGGGCGGGCTGGGGGCACTGGGAGTGCTCCCCTCCTCGTCTGGGCCCTCGGGAGGCGGCACCGGAGGGGTTTCAGAGGCGTTCTCAGATCCGGCGGGTTGGTGGGAGCTGTGCAAGGGCGGTGCCTTGGGACGCCCCTTCCTCGGGGGTGCCACCGAGCGCTGAAGCAATTTGTCTCTGGAACAGCATGAAAACAAGAGGAAAAAAATTATCTGCATGTTTGCCACGTATTTTTGTAAGTGTTGTGCAGGGAGAAAATAAACCTGTGTAGAACAAATTAGTTTGTGGCGACGAAGCTTGCTGCTAAAACATTAAGATGCAGATAACGGAGGGAAAGCTTTTGAAACCAAATGCCCAGCTGCACTGACAAGGCGATTTTCGTAAATGCCGTTCAGAACAATTCAAACAATTAATTTTAGCATTTAATGGGCACTTGCACTATCTGCTGGAGCAGAAATGAGTACGTGTCTTTCATTACCTGCCACACTTCCCCTGTTCCTCATCTCCTCGCCACCATTCCCCGGGGGCAAAACACAGCATATGTTAATTGAAATTGCAGCGCAGCTGCAAAAAAAGGGAAAAAAAACGGGTGGATTTCAGGATTTTGCCAACCCTGTTTTCCACGGGGGGAATGTGATACTCGACTGTTTACAAGCAGAAACCGTCAGGGGATACAAAGGCTGTTGGAGAAAGAAAACAAACGGCAGCCGCCTGTCCTGCGAACGGAGGTGGGAAGTGCGGTGTGTTTTTGCCTGTTAATCAGCGGGAATTGGTCCCTTGTCCGTGGGGAGCAGGGGACCGTGGCTCACACAGGCACCTGTGAAACCTGCCACAGGCTCCTCGAGGATGAGGAGGAGGACGCTGTCTGGGAGCAGAGAGCTGCCTGGCACCGGCACGGTGGCTGCAGCACTGGTGTGTCCCGTGGGGACGGTGGAGCATCCTCCTGTGCCCCGGTGTGCCACATCACGCGTGGTGACCAGGGGCTCTGGGGTGCTCCAGCCGAGGTTCGGGGCTGGAGGGCGAGATTCGGGGCTGGAAGGTGTTATGTCAGGGCAGCATCACCACCTCCCTGCTTGCATCCGTCCGCTGCTCCCTGCTACGATGCACAACCAACGCCGCTGCTCATTCCTGCGGCACATCAACTCCCACGCAGACGGATGTCCCCTCCGGCCATGCTGGTCCCCACCAACCCTGCCTGGTCCCCACTGTCTCCGTCTGGTCCCCACCATCCCCACAGGGTCCCCGCTATCCCTGCCTGGTCCCCACCAACCCTGCCTGGTCCCCACTGTCCATGCCTGGTCCCCACCATCCCCACCGGGTCCCCACCATCCCCACCGGGTCCCCACCGTCCCTGCGGCGCCGGACTCGCTCTCCGCAGATGGCAGCGGCAGCCCGTGATGTGCCCGTTGCGCGGTGCCTCGGCTGCTCAGGGAAACTCTGAGCGCGCGCTGCCGGTCACCCCGTGGGTGCAAGGAACAACGGAGCAGCAAAACGTGGGCTGCAAAATGGCTCCTGGCACTGGGCGGGGGGGCGAGAGGGTCTCGGGGAGAAGGAGGGAAACGGAGGGAGGAAGAAAGCCAAATGTTAGTTTTGTGTTCAACTGCAATTGCCTTAATTTGCTTCTTCTGGTAACGAGGGGCAGGCTCAGGAGTCCTTTTGCTCCTGCCATTTGCTCACTATCAAGATAGCATGCCTCCTTGATCTGAAAATGATTATTTTTCTTGACAAATCCTCCCGCTGCCGCTTTTTCTATTAATCTCCCTCTGTCTCTTCAGAGAAAAGAGAATTACAGAGGCTGCTCAGGCGCCCACTTGCTCATCTGTCCTTGAACCTGGCTGGCAACCCGTTGTTAGCAGAATTGAGCAAATAGCAGAGAAAGGAATTTCTACAAATATTCTCTCAAATTTGAAAGCAAATTTTCATCCGGCAGCGCTTGCAGCTCCTCTGTGCTCCCATCCTGGGAATGCTGCGGCGTTTGCCCTGAGCGAGCAGAAATACGAGAAGCATAACTTCTGCTTCTGCTGCCTCGAAAAGAAAGCATTACTTCTGACTGAAAATATTTAGTCTGAACAAAGATTAACTGGTAATTAATTTCAGTATTGGAGGAAGGGGGATGCTTGGAGCAGCGCGAGGTCCTCGGCTCCGGCCCGCTTGGCAGGACAGACCTCGGGCGTCCTTGTCACCACGCCGCTGGCTTCAGCACTCCGCAAGAGCCTTAAAAAATGGAGCTGTTTGGCCATTCAGACAAGACAGGCATCCAGAATTTGGGATACAGGTTTAAACCGCTATTACTTTCTGCTAAGCACTTAGGAGACCTAATCCAATTGGCCATATGGTCCTGGGCTCCCTCCAACCTAATTCACCCGTCCCTCGGGCATATTGAAGGGAAAAGGGGGGGGGAAATTGAAAAAATGTAAATCACATTTTAATAGACTCATAAAAATACACAAAGTGATGACCGAAAAAACTTATCAGATTTCATGGGCATGTGGGCTGCTCGACAGAATATGGAAATGCCACTCAAACGGCAAAGCTGCCCTCCCAGAGAACTTCACAACATAATCCAATTTGTGCTGCTCGCTAGACGGAGCAGCCGGAGCAATTCAAGCCGTCTGCATCACTGCCACCTCCGCTTCCCGCGCGTGCCACTCAGCGGGAGCGGGAGCTGGGGCGCCTCGCGCCGCACGGCACAGCCCCTCGGAGGGCCGGGGCGGGGGGCCGGCTGCGCCCCACATCCCGGCACCCCGGGGCGCAAGGGGTGACGGGGACAGCATCAGGGCAGCGGCGTCGCCAGCCGCGGCGGTGGCAGCTTGGTTGCCGCCGTGCAAAGTCCGCTGAGATGAGAGCCAACAGGAGGGGAGGAAGGTGTTAAAATAAATATGGAGAAAGTTCATCTCAGGTCCGCAGGGCCCCCGACCAGCGCAGCGCGGTGGAGGGGAAAGAACAGTTACTGCTCCCGTTGACACGCACTAATGCACCCGAAGCTGCGAGGATGGGGGCTGGGGTCTGCTCCTGGCAGGTGACACCCAGCCCCGCTCCGGGCGAGACCCAGCCCCGGGTCGGATGCTCTCCCCACTGGCGGAGCGGTGCGGCAGAGCCGGCCGGAGACGGGAGGGTACCAGCACGGCCAAGGCACAGAGCTGCAAGGCCCTTCTCCCAGCACAGCCTGCGCGGGCGACGGTCACCCCGAGGAGCGAGGAGCGCAGGGCTCGCCCAGGAACCAGCACGCAGGAGTATCTGGCAAGCGCTTGGAGACACCGTTCCCCAGACGTCTGCCGGCGGTGCGGCTGCGGAGCGTTGGCACCGGCGCTGAGTTAGCCCGCGCCTGTTGCTGGAACAGAGGGGACGTCCGCAGCTCTGTCAGAGACGGTCGCAGAGCAGAACACGGTGCTGTGCGGGGGAGCTGGTGAAGTTCACCCCTCTAATTGCTCCGTAATTGTTCTGCCTTGCAGCGGAGTTCTCTCTCGAGCCTGTTTTTGCTTGAACGTGCTTGCAAAGAGCTACTTTGTTGGAAGAATTTAATTTTTGCCATTACGTTGTCCAGCATAGTCCAGCTCTGGGTACTTACCACCAATTACCCGTCTGCTATCAAGCTAACGTTGACACAGAGGTCCTCAATGCATCGACTCTGGGAATCTGCCAGGAAGGCTGGTTTCAAGCGGAATAATTAGTGGGCATGGATGTACGTGTAAGATGCCCTTGAACTGATGGACTGTCTTTATTCACTGGGATGTGATCCGTTCTGAGGGTTTTCTTTTAGACAAGCTCTTGAATTTAATCCATTCTGTACAGTAAGGATTTCTTGTCTGAAATTCACTTTGCATCAAGAGAGCCCTGTCTGAGCTCCCCCATTAGCTATTCTTCCCCCTCATCTGAGAGTCTTAAAGCACTTTACATGGATTAACTAATTAGCTCTCTTCATAACCCAGGCTTTAAGTTAATTTCCCCATGTGCATTATAAGGACAACGTCAACGAACACATCACGCTTCCCCCAGCATTTTTCACCTATCGCTGCTGCAGGTAACACTGAAGCGGTTGAGATGAGAGAGAAATGAGCCCAAAATCTCCCAGGAGGGGCCATGAAAACCAGGCAGACACAGACCCCGCCGGCGCAGCCCTGCTCGCCACGCTGCCTTTCCCGTCCCCCGCGTCTCCCCGGCTCGGGGCTGCAGCCGCTCTCTCCACACCGCCCGGAGAGCCGGCACGGCTGCGAGCGGCCATGGGCGGAAGAGAAGCCCCTTTAGCAAATCAGGGGCAAATGCGTTGTGCAAAGCATCTGGCAAAAGAGCAGCAGGACAAAACCAAGAGCAGTATGAGAAATGAGGGGAGAGCAGGGCAGGGGGGAAGCGCCAGCAGAAGGGCTGCCCTGCTGCGAAGGAATCGGTTTGCAGACAAAGGCGATGGCACGCAGGGGCTTGCCGCGATGAGGGTTATGGGAACTGCAGCTGGAGCTGGGGTAAGCTGCGCCCAGGGTCTCGACACGGGAGGATTTTTAGGGGCTTTTAAATCCCGGCTGTGCCCCCGTGGGCCCGCTGCAGGCTTGGGGCTCGCCCTGGCACAGGGCAGCTCAGCTCCGCACCCCCGTGCCGCTCCATCACGGCTGCTCCCCGCGCTCGGCGGTCACCACGTGCGGAGGTTTCCAGCCGGGCTGCAAATTCAAAACTCACCTCTGAGCTGAGTTGTGGAGCTGGAGGCTGAGTGGGAAGAATGCTCCTCTTCCTGCTATCTCATGGAGCTGTGAGAGAATGGCAGTTCTGAGAATTCAATTGAATGATAAAAATAACCCCACTACAGAAAGGATGTCATCCTCCCTTGAATTCTGCGATTTTAAGAGCGATTACTACAGGCTTTTATATTCCTGTTCAGGCCCGCTGATTTCATCATTGTCACCGTGTCTGCAGGACCCTTCCAGAAGGATGTGGACGGAGTCCCTCAGTCGGACGGCGCTGCCTGATCGGGGCGTTTGGGCAGGTCGGGGGTCGGGTCCCTGCCCCGGCAGGCGCAGCCCTTGCCCTCCCCCCAGCCTGCCCTACTCCCCCCTGCCAGGGGGCTGGTGAAGCCTGCAGCCCCCCGAGCCTCCCCACCACCCGGCAGCGAGGGCCAGGTCCTGTCAGCAGGGCTGAACTGGAAATCGGGAAACCTGGTTCCTCCTGCGTAGCAGCCTCCCCCGTCACAGCACCGAGCTCTGCTGGGGGCTGCTGGGGGCTGCTGGGGGCTGCTGCCGGGAAGGAGCGTTCTCCACTGCTGACCTGTGCTGGGAGCCAGACAGCAGCACCGTGCCCAGCCCGCGCGGCACTGCGTCTGGGTCATGGCTTTCCCCGCCAAAACGCGGTCTGGGCCGAGCTGGTTGGAGGTGTTTGCCGCCGGTGGGAGAGCTGCGCGCCCGACCTGCCGTGCACTGGGTGCCCGACGCCCTCGGGCTGCTCTGGCATCTCCCAGCCCCACGTCCCGTCTCCCGTCGGGGTGCTGCGCTCCCCGCTCCAGCCCTGCCCCGCACGGGGCGGTTTCCCACCAAGTGGCCGGTGGCGTCGGGTGCCAGCAGCCAGTCCCCCTCTGCACCGCCGTTCTCCTCGGCACGTTCCCACCCGCCGTGCCGTGGCAGCCGAGGTGTTCTGCTCACCCCGGGACGGGCAGGGAGCAGCTCCCCTCGGCGCCGCGCAGCCCACCGCCGCACAGACGTTTGCCTGCGGGCGGTTTTTCGGGGCGGGAATGCCCTGTACACGGGGTGCTCCCTTTCCCTGCCTCCCACCGCTGATGGCTGGTGCAGGGCGATGTGGGGCTGGAGGGAGCCGGGCAGCGAGGCGACGGCTGCTCCTCCTCTTGCTGAACAGGAGAGCTGGAGGCAGAGGAGGTGGAGGGGAAAATGTCCCCCCGGAGCAGGACAGAGAGTTGCCAGACTGGAACAAATCCTGTCTGTCCTTCAGCGACATGGGCACGGGCACGCAGGCTGGCGTGTGTGACACGAGCAGCACTTGGGCTTTGGCTCACCAGAGGGACCTGGGAAGCTCAGCAGATCTGTCCTTTGCCCAAGAAGACGAGCAAGGCCGTGTCCTTCCTGCTCCCACCCACCCAGGTCATTTTTCTAGGGACTTTAGCAGCAGAAACCTGTTTCCGAGAGGAGTGCTCTAAGGACACCGGCTGGTTTCTGACAGAGCCTGATCCAAACCAGGCAACACCAAAGGCACTTTCCATCAGCTGCGTTGAACCTCGTGTTGGTGGGGCAGCAAGAAGCAAGATCATGACTCGTTCGTGTCCGGGAACACCCAGAGCTGTGGGCTGAAGCTGTCACAGCTTTCGCCAGCTGCTGAGCTGGGGGCACTGAACTGATGTCAGTGCTGTGTTGGTTCAAGAAGGGGTTTGAAGATGACAGTTGGAAGTATAGAGAAATCTGTAAGGCCATGCCATGGGGGTCGCGTGCCAGGCCAGGAGCTGCCAACCTCCTCGTGAGGCTCTTCATGAGCTGGGAGGTCCCCTACAGTCAGCGTCTCCATTCGCGTGACCACACGGCTCCAGCCAGACCCAGCCAGGAGCGCGCAGGCTGCTCGCAGGGACCGAGGCTCCCCGGTGCCCGCAGGGATTCTGCTCCGGAGCTGCGGCGGTCAGGCGGGGACATCCTGGGCACGGACAGCCCTGCTGCAGGGCTGCTTCCAGCCGCAGAGAGCACCGGTCCCGGTGCTCCCTCTGCCCCCGTCCCTCCGGCTCCGTGCTCCCGGGAATTACTGCGGCACAAAGGCTACACGCCAGCAGCTGCCCACACGCGGAGATGAATATACCCATTTAATATCCGACCGGGCAGCTTCCGTGCTTTCTTTTGAAAATGTGCCTTCAGCGCATGCAGGGATAAGGGCAAGGCAGCACGCTGCGATGGGCCATTTCCTTCCGCGGGCAGAAACGGGGGTGACCACGTCCACGCGTGTGCGCAGCGAGCGTGGACACCCCAGCCCGCGCTGCGGAGGGGAAGCTGCCCGGGGCAGCCGCGCTCCAGCAGCCTCCTCACACGGCTGCACTTCTACGCCCAAACGACGCCCGCTGCCGCCCACCCGCAGCAGCTCCGCGCGGCGCCAGCAGAGGAGAAAACGTCGGTGTTTGTGCTTGTGTCGCCTCTCTCCTGCTGTTCCCAAGGGCTGTGATTTTATGTTTGTTTAGAGATAATTTCACCGGCCCCTGAGTTTACAGGCCACTCCAGCTCCCTTGTACGGAGAGTTCAGTACGCTGTGTACGTGGAAGGGTTGTTTACTACTGCTTATGCACTCTGGAGGCAATAGGAATAACCACTGCCATATATTAAAAGCTGCAGTGTAAAATAGAAGGAGGAAATTCATCTTTTATTTCTTTCCTTTTGTAAACTCCTACTCATGTTCAATTGCTGTTCTTGTAAGTTATGAAAAGGTTTATTTTTTGGTAAGCGTGTCCCACTTAGCATCCAAAAAAGGAGCAGTGTGTAAAGGGAGGATACAATACCTCCTGGCAGCTCCTGCAAAGGAGTGGGCCTGAAGGAGGGGAAGAGATTTATCTGAAGGAGGAAGGGAGTGAAATTAAGAGCTGGGATTTACACTAAGCAGCAGGGAAATGCGCTAACAGGGAGAGCCATTAGGCACAGGGGAGTTTCTGAAGACACAGGCTGTTCTGCTGGGGTTGTAATATTTGGGAAAAATTGATAAATTGAAGACTGTGGGAAGCTGGCAGGGATTCTGGATCCTGAATCGCAGGAGGTTTCATCTGCCACCCAAGAGCTGGTTGTGCCAGGGCCACATCCCCATGGGATGGGTTGGGGATGACCTGCGGCTCGGGGGGGGACATGCACAGGACCCCCAGGCTGGCTCCCACGGACCGGCTCCTGGGCGTTGGGTGACGGCAATAAGCATCAGGGTGCAGATGTGGCTGTGTGTACCAGCGTTGCGAGGCCCAGCGCTGGTTACGGCAGCAGCCCCCGGGGAGGGGAGTTATCCCAGCCTGGAGGGTCCTTCTGTGCCGGCTCGCAGCAACACGTGGGCTTGTTCCTCCCGGGGGGCGAGCAGAGCCCCGTCTCGTTATCGCCGCTTCTCCTCTTGGCTGCAAACCTCCGTGGTTTTCGGGAGCCCGTGGAAGATGTGAGCGGCAGCACGAATGCCCTGAGTTTCTGAGGCTCTCCCTCGTGGGAACGTGAACTCTCCCTCCGAGGAACCCTTCGGAGATGGTTGCTCCTCCGGGACGGCGGCTGAACGCGGGGCTGATGGCCGGAGCCCTGCAGCGCGCTGGCAGCCCGGCTGGCCGGGAGCAGGTGGTTCGGTCACAGCACCATCATTTCTGTTTCTAAGAAGTGACCTTTCCCTACCTGGTCGGAGGGGACTGACTGACAGCATGGGGCTGATGGCAGCTGTAAATCTTGGGCCAAGAACGAGTTAGAGATGGAAATTTGTTGCTGCACCTCCAGCAGGTGGTAAAACCCATTGTAAATCTCTGAAAAGCCTGTCAGGATGCTAATGGATTGAGCTCCCAACGCTTAAATTTCACAGCTTCCAGCTCTCCTGAAATGTCACTTGGAGGACTCTCTGCGGAAGGACATGGGGACAGAAATGAGCCCTACCGGCCTTAGGTGAGCTCTGCCAGCAGGCACGGCCCCGAGCTCGAGCACCGAAGGGGAAAAACTTGGTCTTGTAGCTGAACTCCAGCCTGGGGCTCGCGCGTGGTGCTCGGCTCCTGCTCCCGCACCAGCCAGCCCGTGGTCCCACGCGCCCGCGTCGTGCCTCGGGCACAGCTCTCCATCGTCCCCGCCCAGGGGCTGTTACTGCCTGGGGGCATGCGTACGGCCAGCACTGCTCTGCTGGTACCCCCGCCTGTGCTGCCTTCCGACCCCCGGGACCAAGGCTCTCCCCAGCTCCAGCCCCTCGTCTGGGGGGCAGCTGGGGGACAGGGGGTGGTCAGACCTCGCCGTGCCTCTCCCGGCATCCCCCCCCCCCGGGGTTCAGCAGCACAGGCTGAGAAGCAGCACAGAGCAAAGCCCCCTGCTGCGAGGCTGCCTGCGGCAGAGGGAAGGTGTCGGGTCTGAGCCTGGAGCCCGGGCGGCAGGAGACAAATGGGACGGGGAATGAGTGGCATTAATGCGCCCGCAAGCGGTATTAATTTTACCTCTGCCTTCATCAGGTGAACGGCGCTGCGGCAGCACCCTCCCTTAGAGAAGAAATGATGATCCCTATTTATCTTGTCTGGCGTCTCAGCTCTGGAAGCATTTTTAATTCATTTTCTCCATTTTCCCCTCTTTTTGTCTTCCTAGTTGTAAGTCCCATTAAAATCTGTCTTGTTGGCTGCTTTGTAAGAGCCCAGCAGTGGCAGGCAGGGGAGAGGTATTTCAGGTATTTCTCTTCTGAAGGTCTGTCCTGACTCAAAGCAAGTTAACCCATTGCCATCTCTAAGCTACTTCTGTTGTATTTTCTTCCATTTCTCTGACCAAACAAAAGGAAAAGAAAGATTCCTCTTCTTGCTACCGTTCTGAGGCCAGAGAGATTTGCAGAATTAAAGGACTGTTACTTTCTTTAGTCTTCATGTAAAATAAGATGTGCATTTGCATGAAAAGATAAGCGGGGTCCTGGGAACGCACGTGTGATGCGGGGATCATCTAAAACGGGACTTCTCACCCCCTCAGCACAGCCTGTCTGTTCTTACGGTATCGGTTACAGCTTTCCTGGGAGGGGGGACTAAGCAGTAGGGTTCCCCGATGCCCTGGCCATCGCCCCAACCAGATCGGACGCTCCCAGCGCTCGACGGCGTCTCCAGCGCTGCTGTGGGGCCGCAGCTCCCACCCCCGGGCCGGGGCTCTGCGCTGTCCCGTTCAGGAAAGCCGCAGGAGAGCGTTGGTCCTGGAGTCCGGGCCAGCGGGAGGAGGCCATGCAGCCCGCAGCTCCGCAGAGCTCCCAGGCACCCGCGGCAAGGGCGGTGCGAGCACGCTGGGCGCAGGAATATCGACTTGGATGATCTCGGACCCAGTTTTGTCTTTCGGGTTGAGCCTGTCTGAATTGCTTTTCTCCAGAGCTCCCGCCACAGCCCTTCAGAGCGAGCGAACCCCGGCGCGTCTCCGCGGGCTGGTGGGAGCTCGGGGCGGGTGAGGGTGCCCGGCAGACGGGCCAGGGCTGCGGGAGGGGTGCACGTCGGCGGCTCCGGCAGCGGGATGTGCAGGAGTGAATAAAATGCAGCCATTTAAAAAAGAGGGAAACTTTTTTCCTGAATCTGGTTCTAAGAAGCAGCCTGGCTTTCTGCCTTTCCGCTGCCTCCCCAACGCCTGGCACTGCTGACAGACGCTGACCTAACGATGCATCTTACGGCGTTAATGCTATTATCAAGCTGCTGTCACCTGGGAGCTTTTAATTCATTAACTTGCGTTCGCTCTGGTGGGACTGTCTGGATTTTCAGTGAGCAAACAATAAGAAACAAAATATTTAACAAAGTCTTCCGGAATTCCAATATCGTGCCATTGATTTTGAGTCACTTGGACTTCAATAGCTTAAACATTATTGGTTTCTGTCATGAACGGTCGGGGCAGCGCCGCTGTGAAAAGCTGCAAGGCAAATGAGTAAATATTAGGGCTGGCTTTTTTCTTTTTGTATCTGGAACTGCCTTCCTTTCCAATAAGCTGCTACGCCACAGCAGAGTCCAATCAATTAAAATAAAGTAAATTAAGAGTGGAAAAATATTAGGAAGCAAGACACAAACCGACGAGATGTGCTAGCACCGCGGAGGAGGACCCGGCGGGAAGGACCCAGCAGCACTGGTGCCCCTCCATCTGCCCAGGGCTGGTGGCTCGGCCCCAGCAGAGCGGCTCCGGACGGAGCTGGGCTCTGCGCCGGGCGTCACCACCGCAGCACGCAGCCTCCCGCCGCCGGACGCAGCGCGAAGCCACGCACGGAGAGCACCCGCTCCCTGCCGCCGGGGCACGCGGCCTCTGCACAAGGCTCCCCTCCGAAGGCGTCCCGCACCCCCAGTGCCTTCCCCAGGCACGGGACGGCCACAGCGCCTGGTCCCTCTGCACGGGAAGGGACGCGAGCGGCAGCGGGAGGCCGGGGCACCGGTGGGGTTTGCGAGCGGCCATGGGCGCAGCAGCTCTCGTCACCTGGGCTGGGAGATCGTTTTCCGACGGAGGGAAAACAAGCCGTGGGGGCTGAATAGCCCTTGGTGTGCAGATCGTCTGCTGCACAAAAGGGATGTCATAGCACGGAATGTCATTTGTATTGTGATCATTAGCTGGAGCTGTGGGAGGTGCCTTCTATCGGTTAAATTCTTCCAGGGGCTCCCACAGAGAAGAGCAGAACTTAAGTGCACAGTGGCATTTAAGAGATTGCTGCCTGCTCCGAGCAGATGTTCCAAGGATTAGATAGCTCAGTTTGCAAGACAGCTTCAAATTAAAATAAAAAAAGCTGCAATATTTATGGGCTGCTCTGCATGTGCTGGAAATCTGAGCGGAACACGTGATGTCTGGTGGCTGAAGTTACAAACCAGAAACATCTTCGAACACAGAGTTTGGCTTCAAAGGGGGGGTAGCCAGAGGTCGAGGCCGGTGCAAGGATGATTGAATTAGCGTATCTCAAATATCCACAATCATTTCATTTAGATCTGGGTGTTGCTAAGCAGCTCTGACTGCACGCCCAGCAGCCCAGGGCCGGCCCTGCTTGGGGGGCAGAGCGGGGGCTGCTCAGACCCACTCGGGAAGGACAGAGAGGGGCACAGGGGCTCTCTGCCTGCTGTGCAGTGTTTCGGAAGTTTGCTTCTGTCCTTGCCCTCGGCAGTACGGATGACAGAGAGAGCAGGCTGCCTGTGCTCCGCAGCTCCGCGCTGCCAGCACATCCCTGCCCTGCTCCCACCAGCCCCGGGCCACCCCTGCGCCCGGCACCTCCGGCGCGGGACACCCTGCGCGACGCTCGCCTCCGGGCCAGCCCCGTCCCCGCTGGGCTTGGCCCTCGACCCCAGCAGAGAAGGGCCAGCTCATGAGTGCCCTCCTTCCCCGGACGCCTCGGTGAGTGCTGGTCCCTACCCCGTCCAGCACCGCGCGCAGCCAGGGATGGCTCCGGGAGGACGGAGCAGCAGCACCCACAGCCCTCACCCAGCCTGACCTCCATCACGGAGTTAATCGCAAGCTCAGGGGAAGCAGCTGGTGCCAGCCCTTTTCTGCTCTCCTCACCCCCACGTGCTCCTCCTGCTCCCACTTTCCTTGAAATCTGCTGACCTGCAAGCTGCCCACCCCCTTCTCAGGAGGAGTCTCCCTGTGACATCCTTTGGCCGCTCTGCTGAGCCCCTGTTTCTGAGCCGTGTGCGTCCGGGTGCTGCAGAAGCTGGCTTGAGGCAGGCTGGGCCAGCGCGGTGGCGGGGGGCTGAGCTCCGTGCGGAAGCAGAGGCTGGGAGGGGAAGGAGCAAAGCCTCAGGGTCGCTCCCCCCGCTGCTCCCTGGCAGACCCTCTCTCCTGAGGCTCTGCAACCACCCTGCCCTTCGACGGCAGAAGCTCTGCCTGGCTGCGGGCCGGACCGCGGAGCGGTTGGTGTTGCTGCAGAGCCCGCTATAGATGGCAGCATTGACGAGCCAGAGGCTCCCGCTCCGCAGCTGGGTTTGCTGAGATCCTTAATATACAAAATACAGCGGAAAATGTGATATAGGCAATCCCGAGCACAAGCTCTCCCCTCGCTGCAGCTGTATCTCGGAGCTCCGGGCGCAGAGCGGCTCTCCGAGGCTGGGCTGCCCATCGGGAGCAGCCGAGAGCCATCACACCAGGCCGGGCTGCTGGGACCGTCCGCCTCCTCCACCCGGAGGTCTGGGTCACCATCGCCTTCCCATGTGGGCTCTGCTCCTCAGGGAGGTTTTATCCCCCGAAACCCTGCCAAAAGGCAGCATGGGGTGAGGTGCTGCTTCCGCGGGCGGTTTGGGAGTGCTGCACAGAGGGAGAGATGAGAACGTCCCTTGCCCCTTTCCCCGTGCTTTCTGCAATGTTCTCCTGTAATTGTTGCCCTTCTGCTGGGGAGAGCTACAGAGAAGAGCAGCTGGGCAGGCCATGGGCTTCGGCAGCGCGACGGAGAGCCGGGACAGAGAGCCGGGACGTGCCCCAGCGACGGCTGCGCCGCAGCAGACCCTGCCCAGGCGAGGGGAGGGAGGGGAGGCTCCCCGGCTCCCTGCGCTTCTTGGGGGGGAAAGGGGGCAGAGGGGCTGCTCTGTGGGACAGGGTCTCCAGTCCCGGCCCCGCAGGGGAAGGCTGCCGAGCAGCAGCAGGCAGCGACAGCTTCCCGGATCAGGTAAGGGCAGAAAACTCCTGCTGAGGACACTGACTGTGACAATAGCGGTGTGCGAGATCCCATCCAAAGCCTCCACTGCCTCGACAAGTTTCTATCTATTTTCTAGACACAATATACTTCGCAGCCTCCTGTTTTACTCAGAAGGGAGAAACCTTTATTTATTTATTTATTTATTTATTTATTTTAATTGAGAACACTGGTGGAAAACAAGCTTTGCTTCCAGAAGCAATTACATTCCATCTCTTAACTGGATTAGGTAACTTGATAAAACTTCAGTGGAGAAATATTTGCTCATATTTAATCATTTGTTGACTTGGCACCTCATGGAAAAAAGCAAAATTAAATAAAAATGTGTAAAGGGCAACCCACTTGCTGATAAATCCTACCCACTCTGAGCAGTTTATTACAGGAGCAACGATCCATTAGCTCTATACATAAATTAGAATCATGCATTCGGTTTATGGAGTTGCAAATTGTCCGCGGCTGCCATTATGTCAAAAATACGCTGTGCTGAGAATGAAGCACGATTATTGTCTGTATTGTCTGCCCTCAGCAGATGAAGTCCAGACAGTTTAGGGTTAGGCAGTATGAAAAGCAAAAGGAATTCAAGCCCTTTCTCTGTTTTTTTCTTGCTGCTTGTAAAAACAAAGCAATCGGCATGCTTGCATGTTAACATAGTCTGAAGGCATGCGGTGAATTCTCTATTAGTGCCCTGAAAACTAACCCCCGTCGCACCTATCGATCACAGCCGTTTTGCTATCTGAGTCCCAGTGCAGGAATAGAGCCCTTGAAACGAGATCAAGCTATCAATATTCTCCCTGGGTGTACCCGCTGCCGGAGCTCCTTATTGCAGGTTGGATCACCACCCTCGGAGCTTCCCATTATTCCTTAGTCAGAAAGGAGAGCGCGCTGCCGTTCCTGCTTGGTACTGCCACTGCTCCGTCTGCGCTGTTATCGGGGAAATAAAAGGCTGCAGTGGTACTCGCGGTTCGCAGGTAATCATTACACAGCTATAATGATAGAAAAACAATAGGTCTTGGGGGAATTACAGCAGGAATCAGTTCAGCTAAGTATTGACATCATTAGCCCCGATAAGGCTTGCTTTCTTGCAGCCTGAGCTGAGGCTTTAGCCTGGATGGGATTTCCAGGCGCACCGAAGCCAACCGCAGATCCCCGGCAAAGCGCGGCCGGGTGCGACGCGCGGCGTTCGCCTCCCTCAGCAGAAATCCTGTCCTGGGCACCTGATGCATGACGCTGGGTGAAGCGTGGCGGGGGGACCTCCCCGCGGCTGTCCCCGCGCCCAAGGGTGCTGCCGCGGTCGGGGTGCGGGGCCCTGCCCGGCAGAGCGCGGGCGATGCTGGGAGCGATCCCCGAAGCCGGCGGCGTGAGCGGAGCGACGTCTCGTTAAGCCGTCAGGGGAAACGGGGAGGCTGTCAGAGCGCCTGTGCGGAGGCTTTGATGGGTATCTGGAAGGTGCCACTGGGCTTTCATTTAGCAATTAATAAAGCCCAAAGGCTGACTCTAACCCTGAGGAGACGATTTCTGCTGGAAGGGAGGGAGCAGGCGTCTGGAGACGTCCCGGGCTGGGGCTGGGTTTCCCCAGCACCAGGCTGTGCATTGCTCCCTGCAGCGGGCACGAGATGCTGCTCGGGCACAGGCCACGCCGGACAGTGCCACAGGGTCGGATCCTGCCCTCGGCCGCGGCCCTGGGCTCTGTCGGGACCAAGGCCCAGGAAGCTTTAATGATGAACAGCCGGGGACCACCCTGGTGCGGGGGGCTCTGCTGCTGGCTTGCAGCAGGCGTTGGGCCCGGGCAGCTGGGGTCTGTGGCAAGGGGGGTATGGCCGGTGCAGAAACCAGCCGCGGATCTGCTGTCGCAGGGGTGAGTGGAGGGTGGCTGGAGACGGCGCGGGGAGACGGCAGCACGGCTCGGGTCGGAGGCCACGGGGGTGTGCGGGGAGAGCAGAGCCTGCCAGGGTGGGCAGCCTGGGGGGGACGGCACTGCCAGGGGTCACCTCGCAGCCGTGGCAGCGGGTCATCTCACTAGTCAGAATTATAAACACAAATGTAATCCCATATTAGTAATGCGCCCTAACGAGAAAAAAAGCCTTTAGTACCTGCTAGGCAGCCGCAGACTTTAGCCAGGATAAATCTGTTTATGCAGGGAAGGTCCCTGTCACAATGAGCGCAGTACTTTGCTCATTAAAGGCTTCAATTCTAATTTAGTTCAGCCCGCACTGAATCTACTTAGTCATGAGAGGGCCAAGTAACACAACAGGGCTACGTTTAGTATGTTAAATCATTCACTGAGAGGCAGCTTTGAGCAATTCATTTGTTCTATGGAGGTTTATTTTCCACTTTATTATACACTTCACTTGGTGCGGCTGCACCACGGGAGATGTGAGCCCAGATGCCCACGTGCACACACACACGCACAAAGCTGCACACAGTGTTCGGCTACAGACTTTCAGATGTAGCAAAACAGCAGTTGCACAGGGTGTTTGGAACGCGCTTGTCTGACACTCGACCTGAGAAATACCACAAACAAAACTGCAGCGTCTCAGAAAAGGTCTGGGGTGGGCTTTGGGCAGCGTTTTTGCAGTTGCCAAGGTGACCCGAAGGACCATTTTATTCCTGCGTTGCCTGAGATCTTAGCTCGGCTCATGCACGCAGGGTCACTGCCTGGCGCTCCCCAGAAAAGCCTGCAATTTCTTCTCCAAAGCGATGACTGTGAAGAGCAGCTTTTGGAAAACTTCTGCACAGCTTCACATTTCCTGCAGATCTGCCACGGGCTCTGAGGATGAGTTTGTGCCCGATGCTCTGCGTGTTCGAGGGTGCGTTGGGTCTCCTCCACGTCTGTGCAGCAGTCAGCACACTGCAGGAGAGGTGCTGGGATCAAAGCACTCGGTGCAATCTGGTGGGGCTTGCTTGGCTGGCGCCGATGGCTCCAACCGATGCTCTGTTCAGATTTAGAGATCTGGAGAGGGCACTGCTAAAGGGAAGGATTATACAAATTATTTTCTCTTCTTTGGACCCACAATGCAATGCCATATTTTAAGCTCTCCTCCCAGGCCAAACACCCTCGATTCTGGGGGCTTAGCTGTTGTGTTTGCTGGAGGCTGCGACAGCTCGGCAGGGGTGAAGAGACAGGGCTGGGTGACCCTCGCCTTCCAGATGTGCTCATTTAAAATGATGGTTAATAACCCCATCTCACCTGCACGGGCAGGAGGAATAAAATAAAAGAGCTTCTGCTTTATTTATTCTTCTTAATATGAAATTCATGCCGCGATTGCCTTTGCTCTCTCCAGCCAGGCTTCTGGGAGGTAAGAGCTTCAGCTCGTGAATCTGAATTTGGGGAAGCTTCATCTTTTGAGCTTTCTGTTCAGGGAAAGTTACTTGATAGCCAGAGAGCCAAGGGGGAAATACATTATTGAAAGAAAAGCTTCCTTTTTAATCTAAAATTCAGCAGGATCTTTGAGATGAAAAAGGTTATTTCCAAGAGTCTGTCCAGCATATCTTGAGGGCTTCTCCTTCCCATACAATAGCGAGTGGGAGGGAGGGAGGGAGGAAGGAACCTCGGTCAGAGGCAGAGGCTGCAGCTTCGCTCTCAATTACACCGGCATCCCATCTCCTGACAAGGGAATAGCAATTCCCCTCGCAAAGAAGTGCTTGGAGGCTGACTGTAGAAAGAGGAGAAAGTAATTATGGCTTAACTGTGCAAACAGTGACTCCTGGGAGCAGCCTGGCAGAGTGCAGGGGGCTACTCACATGAGTAACGTGCGAGTTAGCACACTTCCACCCAGGAAAGCACTTAAACAGCAGCCTTGGTCCCTTTGAACTCAATTTGTCAAATGCTGTTTGAGAGCATACTGAAGCGCTGTGCTGGTCGTGCTGCGTTCCCGGGCTCCGTGGGCCGGTGATGGCCCATCGGCTGTGGGAGAACAGCGAGCACCGGGCACAGAGGGATGCCATCCTCCTGGAGCCCGAGCCTGGGGCTTGAGGGATGCTGTCCTCCCGGAGCCTGAGCCTGGGGGCTTGAGGGATGCCATCCTCCTGGAGCCCGAGCCTGGGGCTTGAGGGATGCTGTCCTCCCGGAGCCCGAGCCTGGGGGCTTGGGCAACGACGTTTGCCCTGCGGGCAGTAAGGAGATGCAAGCCCTGCTCCCACCGCCCCGCGGGCAAAGGACGGGGTGGGGGAGCCGGTCCCCTCGAGAGGCAGTGGGAGAAAATCTTGCAAGAGAGTCAGATCCAGAGAGAAACCTGTTTTTCTCTCTGACCTGGAAACAATCCAGATTTGCTTCTGCTCCCAATTTAAAAACATTCTCTTGCCACGGTCAATTATTTTAAATCCTCTCCACGGACTGTGCCGTGCTCAAGGAGCTGGCAAGAGCAGGAGCCGCGTGTCTGTATCTGCACAGGGCGGCAGGAGCGACAGGCTCTGGCTCCTCTCTGGGGATGCCATTAGGTGGGATCTATGTGCAGGGATGGAAATGCTGTAATTCTGCTGTCAGCAGTTTTCTCCACAAACATTGACACTGCCGACACTCCTCTCCACACTTCTAGATAGATTTTGGGGCTGGCTGTATTAAAGCGAGGCTTGTGTTCCTGCCACTTCGATGACAAATACTAAATGAGACATCCTTGTTCCAAAAGATGCATTTTTTTCGCTTTGCTCCTGTGTTTGTCACAGGCTGTCAGCTGCACGGCATCGCGTGTGCCCTCCCGGCCAGCTCGCTCTCCGCTGTCTGGATTGCATCCAGGTTCTGACATGTCCCGTGCTCCCAACTTCAGGGAGTTTTCATGCTCATTGCAATGCAGGCTCGATGCCTTCCATTTATTCTGAATCACTGAAACGCCATTAAGCTGGGAGAAATGTAAAAACCTCTGTTGGCATTCAGAGAAACAAAATTACGATAATACGGTATTCAAAGCAAATTAGCTCTTCTACCTGGCTTTACTAGGAACAGAACCTCAAGTCCTGGGATTCAAGCTCCCTGGCAAAACTAATCACAAGACATTCATAAATTTAAAATATTACTTATAAAGAATTGTTCTAAACAATATTAATGCTCTTTCCTTGTTGAACAAAAAGTATTAAAATACAATGTTTTACTTTTCAGGTATTTAAATGTTTGTGCTGATGGAAAGCACCCGGCTGGCAGCCCGGCGAACTGAGAGGGTTCATGGATGGGTACGAGGAGACTGGGGGGATGCGAGACTTTGTGACAAGGGCAGAAGTGGTGGAACTCCCTGCTGCCGGCCACCCCGCGGCACAGAGGTGGGCTTCAGGGACAGGCAGCACTCACAGGGACATGGAGAATGCCGGCACGGCAGTGGCAAATGAGAGACAGATGAATGATGGGGAGTTTTGTAGGGCGCTGTGGTTTAGATCCCTGTTTCCTTCTGCCATGGGCAGCACCAGAACTCCACTTCTAAATGGCCATCTGCTGTTTGCTTTTCAAAAGATGGAACGAGGGTACATCTCAGGGCAGCACCTCTGTACCCCTTCCAGAACATTTTCGTGCTCTTGCAGGTTTCAACAGACACCAGGAAAATCCACTTCCTCTTACCCTGCGGAAACCACCGGGCTCCACAGGGATACAAGGCAGGTCCAGGGCAGAGCCCACGTGTACACTTTCGGCAATTGTATCGGTTACGGTGTGTTGTTTCTTACGCGTCTCGCTGCACGGGAGCGAAGGGACTTGCAGGTGGTTTCCCACACCATCCATCCTGCTTTCTGCCCCTTCTTGTTTTGCCATGAGAAGCCGTTGTGTGCGGAGCCATATGGTCTTGAGCAATCAAGGCTACTTTCTGCCTCATTTCTTTTGCAACTTGCATAGTGATTCCAGCATTACTTTTAGAGCTGCTGATTATTATCCAGTGCAATATGGCAGGCAGCATATTATTTAGTAATAATTCAGGACAGTTCCTCCACGCTGGCCCAGCTGGCAGGTCGTGCAGTGGGTGCAGCTGTAGTCACTGTGGAGGTACGGACACGCGCGGGAGGCTGCGGATTCCCCTGCTTCCCCCCGCCAGGACACCAACACCGCGGTGCCGTAGGGCTGCTCCACGAAATGTGGCAGCTCGTGCGTATGAGCGAGTGCTGTGTGTCAGCGTAACGATTGCTTCAAGAGCACGACCGCGCGTGTCCACTTGAATGAAGGTAAGATCATAACCTTGTCCAGGCACCTGACACTTTGGACAAATAACCAGCTCACAGCTCCTGCCTACTTGTGTTCCTCTTCTTCAAACTAATTTCCTGGCACTGTGGCTGCCGGCGCAGCAAAGGCAGCGCAGAAGACCCTCACCCACGGGGTCTGCCTGAAGTCCAGGGCTGAGAGATGGGATCCCTGCCTGCAGAGATCCTCTGCTCCCCAGCTTCCTCGGTGTCTCTTTATCCCAGCTCTCGCCCTGCCCCCTGCAATGTAATTTTCCAGTACACTTTTATTCAAAAAGGAGTCACCTGCCAAACCCGCAAAGCCTTTATCTGAGGGGAGGTATCAGTTAATATTGGCTAAAATAGATTTTTCTGAGCACAGAGTATTGCTTTTTTTTCACGCCTAAACTGCAAAGTGATGCCTTGAAGATGAGATTAGTTCATTATTTATAAAAGTAAAATCCCTCAGAATGTATTAAATATGAAAACATTGTATCGGGGTGTAAGATTTGTGAGGATTAGGCTCTGAAGTCTAGACATTTATCTCTGAACGCATTACATTTGCATTCATTACATATCCTGCTGCACCTCTAAACATGAAAACTGATCTGCAGAACAGATGATCAAAGCAGGGAAATGCAGATCAGAAAACATGCTGTGTTCACTTAGGAACGAAAAAATGTAAAAAAAAAATAATTGTCTGATATTCCAGTACACGAAACTATAACGTGAACGCCCGCAGCAGCGATGGAGGAACCTCAACAGCAGCTGACACTGGCTTTGGAGACGCTGCCAAGGGTTCTGATGTTCTCACAAAGCTTCCTGGAGCCCCTTGGCGGAGGAGGGTGCGGGGACAGCAGCGATGCCCAGCGTGCAGCAGCTGGGTGCGATCCTGCCCGCACCCGGTCCGCGAGGCCGGCCGGCAGCACATCTCCCGGCCAGGACCAGCGCGGAAGCACCATCCACACGCGCAGGGCTCTGCCCGTGGTCAGTGCAACGGGATGGTGAGGGCAGAGCCTGCTCCTGCCCACCCCTGCGTTCCATGAAACCACATCAATCACTTCTTAATTTTTCACTAATCGAGACCTTTCCACTCCTGGCACTGGTGGATGTTGCATTAACAGACGCACCACTGCTGTATCACCACACCTTCCCTTTTTCAGCACAAACACAGCATTAACCTGGTTCCGAGCCTCTGAACTTTATCCAAGGTTTTAAGATTCATGAAGACAAAAATCAATATTAATGATCTAGAGACCACTTTCACCAGCTCATCAGCTTCTCTTGGATGGTAAGCTATCCAAATCTGTAGAATTTAGCATTATTTTTAGCATTAATAATGGCTGTTTAACATTCCCCTGAGTTCCTGTTGGAACAGAGGTCTGTCAGCATCCTGACGTGAAATGCCTGGTACACCTTCTCCCAAACGGAAACCTGAAATCCATAGGGAGTATTTCTGCCTTTTCCACTTGAATGCTGTGTCACATTCGGAAGTGGTCAACAAGTTTGTAGCTAAAACCTTGAAAACAGGAGAAATTATAGGAGAAATTTCAGGTGAAATTTGTCTAATTTTAAGGAACTTTTACTCCACACTGGGACTAATGCCAGCTCTGCTGGACACATCCCCAAGCTTCATGAAGCGTTCCAGCGAGTTTGGAATCACTTTAGGATGATTTATATGTTTGGAAAGCAACCAGGCTCCCAGGCTCCCTCTGGCTTTGACCTAGACAGAGCTCCGTCGGGTGATTTATACCATGATTTATACCACGCATTTTTTGCATAACTTCAAATCAGAATAAAATTTCAGTCCACAAAAACATACAAAGTGAGACTGACGGAATGGTCTGCAGAAATCCCTCTGTATTATTAATCTGCCTTCTCTCTTCAGTGTGCTTGTTTCCTAGCCCAATGGCATCCAAGCCCCAGATCAGAGGCTACTGTCCTTCCCAGTCCCTGTCTCTGCTCACCAAGGAAAGATAATTACATTGAGCGTCTCTGTAACTGCTTGGGATGGCGACAGAACCAATCAAGCACTGTCAAAGCTTGTGCTAACAGGTCCAAAACTCCTATGCTTTTAACACAAAACTCCCTTTCTTAATAGAAATTTTAAGTGACAAATCCATGGAATGAATCTGGTATTCATTATTTGCAAGAGAGAAAAGAGGGGATTTAAATGAAGCATGGATTCTGTGAGGAGCCTCAGGAAATCATTTAAGAGCTCAAGAGAGAGGGGAGCTGCATTATCATTAGAATTTACATGATACATTAGCCAGGAGTAGAAATGTTAATCTTTCTATCCAAAATCTATTTGCAAAATTAGTGGAACGCTGTTGCTTTAATGTCCCTTCTTAGCATCAAAAGTGAAAATCCTTTCACCTCTGCTGGGAACTGGAGAAATTAATTTTGTGAACTGTTGTCTGTTTCCAAAAACATCACTGCAACAAGAGCAGGGAGAGACTTCAAGGTCAAAAAGGCTAAAAACTGCAAAAAAAATGAGGCATCTTTAGCATTAAAGAACTGCTCATACCATAAGTGCAAGATAAACAGCCGGTTGTTTTATCCTGCTGCCTAGTCCGTCTGGATCTGGTACGTGAGTGCAGAGAAATCTGAGGTTTGACTCTCTCCCTCTGACTCTTCTCCTGCCTGGAAACAATGTCAGATCTCTTAGTGGACAAACTAAGATTTTTTTGGTGCATCAAAGTGCAACAGCTTGTTAGTGCCCAGAGACTACCTTTATCTGAAAGCAAGTTTCAAACTGAAGTGGTAAATGAGTGGAAATATTTTCTCCCCTCTCTCACATTAAAAACCTTCTTGCTTTTAACTCCGCTGGCCCAAAAGCAAACTACCAGGACCCACACGTAAACTTGAGCACGTGAGTGTCACTATGGAATTCAGTGGAGCTAAATATGTTCCTGTGTTTAGGATGCACTTAAATACCTTACTGGATTACAGCCCAGTTGCTCAGATTTCTCACACTCAAAAATCTCACTGTAAATTTCCACTTAGTGGAAAAAATGAGAAATAAACCCCTGCTTCTCACTGCTCAGACTGTTCCTTCTCAACAGCAAATCTCTGCTGAGCAAACCAGGACCATGCAGTGTTGGTGGGAAGGACTGGATGTCTGTGCTAGCCAAGCCAAAATCAGAATTTTTCCTGAAAGAAGCTGGGAATTTCTCATGCGTGACTCAGCTCAAAATGGTATTGATCCCCAAATAACAAAACCTCTGGAGTGAAGATAGCCAGGCGCCCGAGCAGAGCTGGGGGAGCACTGCGGCTCTCGGCGTGCTGGGGGGCCGTGGGACGACGGCCCCAGGTGTCTGTGTGACAGTAATGCTGTGGGTCGCCTCATGGGATTCGGAAGAGCTTTATGCTGAGATTAAAAAGGCCTAATTGAGTGCCCTGGTAGGATAAGACATCGTTCCTGATACTCTGGAAGAGAGGCAAATAGATGCAATGGGTGGTCAATGAAATATGCTCAAACTTGATTTTCCTCTGTAGCAAACCATTGCCCTGAAACCTCTTTATTCACTTTCACAAAGGCTGAAAGCTATTTTCTGGCACCAGATCCCCCAAATTTCCAGTTAATAAGCAGGCTTTGTGCTGTTGACCTTACACATGCTGGCACAGCCAGATTTTCCAGCAGAAATGAGAGGCCAGCAGCCAACTCGTATTACATTTTAAAGCACTGCAGCCTGGAGAGGAAAGGGAAATTATACAGCAGTGCCGCAGTCGCAGCGTGGTGACTGGCACCCTCGGCAGAGAGCTGTGGCACTGGTACACAGTGTTGAAATTACTTTTGGATGCTCTGTCAAGCACAAGATATAAATTGCACAATGTTTTTAAATGTTTTGGAGAGATTGCCTTTTGAGTGGCACCCTCCATTTCTGTATGTCCAGTAAGGTGTAGAGAATTCATTTGCATTTCTCATTTTTATCGGCGCCTTTTAGCCAGCCTGGACCAGGAGAGTGAATCCAGCTGTGTGGATGATGCCAGCAATGGCTCAGCCTCCATCTGCTCTAAGATACAAATTTGATTTTCCCTCATCTTTATTTTCATGTCAAAAATTTTCTCCTCTTTTTCATATCCTTTTTTCTTCCTCTTTTATCTGTGGTGTAAATCGGATACTATCAAATGAAATGAAATGGAAGGGAATGGACTGCCTGAAGCTGTTCACTGCATGGGAACTAAATACACCTCCTGCTAAGACATTCCCTATTTATTTTTAGCAGCGTACCGTTCATATCTTTCCTGTTATTGTTGAACACTCAAGTGATGCTGCTGCTAAACGTTATGCCTTTCTTTCCTTTGCTTAATTCTGTGCCAATCAGGGTAGAGCAAAGCAGTGCTATCAGCTGGTTGCTGGATAAATATTGAGTGCAATGAAATTGCAGACATTACTAAGTAAACGGGCATTTCCAAACCTCAAGTTATTTACTCCTTGGTGGAAATGTGTCCCAGCTGTGTTTCTGTGGAGCGACGGAGACAGCTTACGGCCTCCCATGCCCAGTCAGGACATTTCCAGCTTAGATAACTCCCCACGGGGCTTAGAAGAGAGGGTGATGATTTTTGGACTTAATAACAAGAAACCCCACTATATGGTACCCAGTTGTCTCGTTTTCAGCTTGTCCACGTATTTTCACACTGTGCAGGCAGGAAGGTGAACATGCCCTGAACAACCTGAACTGCCCTTGGCTACTCGCTGTAAATAAATGACAGGTTCCAAGAGGCATCCAGTTTGTACAGGCTGGCCTCCACCCCCCGTGCGGCTGAGCTGCCAAGGGATCCACGGAGGATCGACAAACCTTAGCCTTCTTCTCGCATGTGGATTTTTTTTTCTTCTGGTGTCTTTAGTCTGCTCTTTGTTGTTGTTTTTACATAGCTGAAAATATACTGCCTGCTTCTAATGAATAGCATGAAAAACATACGCTTCCAAGACTCTTGGGTCTTGCCGAGTAGTCTGTTGCTCCCCATATACTGCTGGGATGTATTTGCCAGCATTTCAATTAGATCATCAATAACCTAGTGCAGCTGCTGAGAGAAGAACTCAGATGTTCATAAATGTTATAGTCCATTAAGTTCAGATACTTCAAAGGCAGTTTGGAAAGAAAGTCATTTGTTAGGCTGAGTGTCAGTATAGCGGAATGCAAATCATACTGGATGCCAAAGCAAGGGATTAAAAAATGGAGTTTAAAGGTCAAATTAACTTAATTTGACCACTTCTGACACATAATGCAACTCCATGACTTTTAAAATATTGCAGTCATTTGCCAGGGTAAGAATTCCTCCAAAAGGCTGCGAGCCCTGGCGTGCGGGATGCTCGGAGCACTGCAGCACCCGCGCGGGGACCTGCCGGTAGCTGGGGGGTGGGGCGGTGTGGGGGTGTGAACGCTTTCCTTGGTCGAAATCCTTGTGATATTTCCTGCCCTCTCGAATTTGAAAAGCAAGTTAGTGCTTCAAGTATAGCAAATATTTAAATAACCGATTAACATAATGAGAGATTTCTCTGATTTTAAAATTATTTCCTTTTGAAGCAGGCAGAGAACTAAAACTCCTTCCCCAGGATGTTCTTCTGCAGCTCGCCCTCTCCCCCTGGGAGGCCGATACTTGCGTGAGGGAGAAGCAGCATCATTTGTGGTGCTTTGGAAGGAGACAGGAATGCAAACATCAGGGTGAGTTAACAGCTGATGGAAAATGTGGCCAGCTCACCTTGGAGGAGGGATGGCATGACAGAGAGGGAGAGAAAAACACTAAATCAATGTGGAACTGCCAAACTACAGCTGAGATTCAACAGCAGAAGAAATCTGGGCATGGCATCTGCTTTCAGCAAGTGGAGCTGCAGCCAAGGAGCTCAGCAGATTGGCACCGACCGGGGGTAGCGGCATGACAGATCCTGCCTCAGAAATAGAAGCAGGACTTTCACCCTCTGCCCAACACGCTCCTGGATTGGAAAGACTTTTCTGCAAGGGTGGGCGCGTTAGGAGGCAGAACAAATGCCTTCCCCACCTGGCAAGGGCAGGAACGTGCGGCTAACCAGCCAAATCTGGCCCTTTCTGCGTATCCTCCACGACTGTACACATATGGCTGGGAACGGTCACCCCAGCCCGTCCCCCGCTGACTTCCATCCTGCTGTTCTTTCTCACAGGCTCAGGGTTTGCGCCAGCTACAACATCACTGTGACAGTTTCGCTGGAAAATCAGGGTTTTGTTTAACAGAGAGTTTTTCAGCAAATACTTGCTGCTATAGAGCAAGTTCCAGAGTTCTGGATATTTATGGCTGGTCAACCAGTTATGGGAAATATCTTTGCCAGATTTTCCCCAAATTGATAGTTTTAAAAATCCCTTTGAAAAACAGGGCAATGTGTCTCAGAATCCTGCCCCAGCTTTGCCCAAAGCTTGCTGGACCTCAGCATTCACAGCCGTAAGGATGGGTACAAGCGCAGCTGGTGGGTGGGCGATTCGGGTCCAGGCCGGTGACTCGGTCGGCAGCACTGACAGCCCCAGGACGGTCCAGGCTGGCAGGGATGCGAGGAAGGGCAGGTTCGTGGGCACGGCGCGGTGAAGACTTGCAGAGCTGATGGCAAGTGTTTGCAAAGGAACACACAAGTTGAACCTCATGCCTGCAATATACCTGGGGTGGATGACTGAAAAGGAGGTAGGGAAAATTCAGGAGAGGAGGAAGGCAGTGATTCTTCTCTAGGGAGCAGTCTTAAGTCTTCCCCTCACATCAGCTTCTTCCAGCCAGCACAGAAGGAAGGTCCCTTTGCCATGGTATGAGCCCCTGGACATCCCCGAGGACAGCTCTGGGCAAGCTGGACGAGAAGCAGCTGCTGGCTCACCCTGCGTGCCAGGGACTCCTGCCACAGCAGCCGGGAAGCTGGATGGGCAGCAGGCTCCGGGAACGGACGCTTCTCTCCCTGGGGAGGCTGGAAGATCACAGTCAAGGCAAAACCAGGCAGCTGTGCTTGCAGGCCACTTGCTCGGTGCCTGCACGCCCCAGATTTGGAGCTGAGCTGCGGAGGGTCTCCCCCTCACTCCTCCCCGTATGCTCACTCACATTTTTAAGCCATGCAGGGTGGCAGGAAAAGTCCCTCCTGGAAAGCAATTATCTAAATATCTGGTTCATCATTGTCACTGGTGATAGGCCGGCACATCCGTCTGTGAGTAATTAGGAGAAAGGAGGAGGGAGGCAAGGAGGAAGCTTTGGAAATGACTCATTAGCAGAATGTTAATGAAGCTCTCGGCTTAGCCACCTTAAGTGGGGAGCAGGGGCAGACCATGTCTGGTTCCCTCACCACCACTGCACCCTGCCCTGAGGGCCTGTGACGGTTCAGAGATGGGCAGTGGGTTCAGCTTTGCCCTGCCTGCAGATTGCGGGGATTTGGGAAAATCCCAGATGGAATGGGATAGGATCAGAGCAGGTACAGGAGCGAATAAAGGGAAGGCAGAAATTCCTGAGCACTGAACCAGCTGAAGCATCCCAGTTTCACAGAGCTCTTGCAATGACAACTTTCTGTGCGGATGCCTGGCAGCTGGAGCTATTGCCCTTGCTTCTAGATGCAGCTTGTGGCTTGAGGGAAACAGGGTGATGCGCGGTTCAAATGAATCCCGCTGCCTTCCTCTCTCATGATCTCTCCTTTTGCAAAACTGGTAGTAGTGAAGCATGGGCTTTGTGGAGTTTCTTGTACCCCTCCCACTTTGTCACAGCTCCGTCACATGCTGGCTTTGTGATGTGCTTTATTTTTAGTTTAAAGGTCTCATTAATTCATGCTTTATTTTTTTTTCCACCCTCAGGTGCTTTCATTTTACACGCCGGGAGAGATGCCGTGTTTGGAGTGGAAAGCGAGCTGCGAGTTGAGCGCCAAGGCAGTGACTGTCAGCCTTCTGGAGCGAAGGACTTCCCTGAGCAAAGAGGCATTAGCAGCCCTTCTTGCAGAGGGATGGGATGTGAGTCCACCTCCTGTCCTCGGGAAGCTGGGCCACAGCAGTGCTGGGGACCCACAGCTGCTTTCTGTCAGGACATCTCCCCTTGCTTCAATGGGCTTCGTGCTCTAGCTCCAAAATCTTCCACACAACTTGTGTTCACAGCCTCCTCCCCTATCTTCATCAATGTCCTCCTGTTCCCTTTCCACCTACCACTCTTGCTTTTCCTATTCCTCTCAGCCCTGCGGCTTTCTCTGTCCCACGCAGGACCCGCCCCTGCTCTCCCCTCAAAGACTGACCACCCTGGATCCCAGGGCTCTGCGACGAGGGAAGAAGCCCCAGGGCTGAGCTGCTCTCAGATGGGAGGGCAGGGAGGCACAGAGGTGCTCAGAGGCACGCGAAAGCAGAGCTGTTCTCAGAACAGAACGGAGCTGCTGCCCAGCCCGGGCTGCTCCGCCGGGCAGGTCAGAGGCAGCTGGAGAGCTGGCGCAGCGCGTCCCTGCTCTCCCACGCTGCCTCCCCTGCCTGGCATCGCCCTGCGCCGGCTCAGGCTGATTTTCCATCAGTGAAGCTCTGGGAGAATTCAGATCAGGTTATCAACTTCATCAGAGTTGGGCGACAGGAGTGAAATTTGATAAGCGTGTGCAACGGCTGATTAAGATGGAGAGAAGAGGAGCCTCCAGTTTAACTCCCACCTGACCTTTCGAGAGGGAGGCAGCGTGTTGAAAAATGCCATTTGGAGCTCTTAAAGGTTTTATGCCCCTGAACACCTCAGAGCTGTTTAAGGAGAACGATATTCAGCTTGCTCATGTCCTGCCAACTCTTGCTTTCACTCCTGGCAGCGGCAGCCTCAGTGGGAGGCTGAGCAGGATTTATGAAAGGTCAATATTTGAATGTGCAAAACTTACTATCAGAGGATGGGGGAGATTCTGCACCAGCTCACTGAAAAGTCAGCCTAAATTTCCTCCCAAGTAGGATGGCAGCTGGAAAGACATGGCTCCTCCATTGACGTTGGCTCTGGTCAGCTGCGCACACACAGCTCCGTAGATACCCGTCCTCAGCTGGCAGCCAGAGGAACGGGTGAAAACAGAGGACCAGGACCCTGCAATCCCACTTCCCTTTGCCAGGTCCGTAGCTGAAGAAGGCAAGTTCCTAGTGGGGGCTGATGTGGGCTGCTGCAGCCTTCTGAAGAACCAGGACATTCCCAGTGGAAAGGGAAAAGCACTCCCAGTCTGGCCAGGCTGGGAAGCCCTTTCTGAGTGCTGACCATTCGTACTGGCCAGGTGACATCTCAGAACTACCTCTACCAAAGGGTAGACGTAAAGTAAAGCTAGGAAGCAAACTTGGCTCTGAATCTAAATGCCAGGGAATGTTATTGCTTGTTTGAAGGACCACAGCAGCTGCAGCTTTCATGGATTTTGTGGAAAGAGAAAGAAATTTCACTGGAGCAGAGGAAGGAACGTGGAGCGGAGGAGCTGTTGCAGCCACTGACATCTGCTGCAAAGCTAGCATGAATATTTCATATTATACAATATGAAAAGTTTGCACGTGTCTCACAGACTTGGTAGGATGGTGATGTGTAACTGAGGGGTAGTAGTGTTTCAGTGTGAACATATGACATGAATTTGTTCCAAGACTTCAGGATTCTTAGCTGAAATTTTATTCTCATTCAGAAATTTGACACGCAGCCAGTTAAATTTCAACATAAGAGATAAAGTGAGAAAAGGCTCCTGTTTCTCAGGATTGCCTAGATGCCAAGATTCTGCCTCTTTTGGTTGCACTTCGGGTCCCATGGTAGGACATGGGTGCCAGGACCAGCGGGGTTACGAACCGGCTGGGCAGGAGGGCTTACCGGCGGGGCTGGGCGGGGGGCTCGCGACCCCTCGCAGGCCCTGCTTGCCCACCCCTGTTCTGGAGCCCCAGGGCTTTCGAGTCGCCAAAACAAAGAGCAAACGTGTTCTGCATCTGGTTTCCAGCCGCGGCCGAGGCCGTGTGTGAGGCAATCAGGCACTTGTGGTGGAAGCTCAGAGAGGCTCACAGGAGACCGGGAAGCCCATCTGCGTGACTGCTGGGGCTTCCCTGCTGCTTCCCAACACCTAGAAATATCAGCGAATTCCTCAGTATTTAAATTCCTTTCAAGAGCTGAAGTGTCATTAAGTTTCCCATTTTGCCGCAATTTACAATTAGTTTACCTCATTAAGCATTGTAAAAGGCGCTGGCGAAGCACCTTGGAGGTTATCCATCACCGGTTATTGCTCCGTGCTGCTGGATCACGGCGCAGGCGAAGCAGGAGGCTCCCCCGAGACCAGGGGGCTCGGCACTGGCGCTCCGGAGCCCGGCACACCGGTGGCGATGGCACCAGGGTCCCCACTCCACTTGGGAGCCGCGAAGCCGCAAGGCGGGGCGTGGAGGGGTGGCAGCCACTGCCAGCCACCATTTCCCACCGGGACACGTGCCGGAGCTCCGCCGGCACCGCCATGCCTGCCCCAGCCCCGTGAGGCTCTGCCACAGCCAGGGCCCAGGGCTGCCACTCCTGCGACCCGCGGGCGAGCTGTCCCTGCAGCCCTTCCGCAGCCCTGCAGCACCCAGCCCAAAGGCCAGGGTGATTGCTGCTCCTTGGCTGGTTTTTATTTAAAAGCGTGACGGTTTGATAATTAGAAGCAGCAGAATGAAGCAATGCACTTTCCACAGCACAAATGAAAGCAGCAAAAGTGAAAAAGTCACTCTTTTACCCAAGCCTTTGTCATACAAGCCTAACATCAGCATGAGACCATAGCTGCATTTTAAGAGAACAATCTTAGAGTGTTCTGCCTGTAAGAGGCTCTTCCCCCTTCCAGCAATCCTGGCTCTCCTCTGGTACTCCTCCCCGCTGTCTTTCCCTAGTGCTTGCAATTTATAGCGAGTAGTTAAGTTGGACCAAAGGACAGCGGCTCACCCTTTGCAACCTGGGTGCCTGAGGACAGTGTTTAAATCCAGAGACAGGCTCCCAGCTAACTGCCTGCTGTACCTTGAGCAGCTGCAGTCCTCACTGGAGCTGATGTGATCCTCATCTCTGGAAACCAAGGCACTTCTATTTTGTCACTTAAATTTGCAGGAAGAAGTTCTATTTTCGATAACCGAACTAGAATAATTTGAATAGTATTAACCAAAGCACAGCTTGCTCATTGGCCATGGCAAGAGGAATGGTGCAAACAAACAGAATACCTGTGTCTCTGTCCCTTGAGGGCCACTCTAAATTAGCATGTTTGGGTTTTTTTTAATTCCCAACAGTGATGCTAACAATTGGTCCACAGGTTGTCTTCCACTCTTAGTTCAGGCTTCATACTAGGAAAGTGGGGGGAACATTCAGAGGAAGCCACCAGAGCTGCCTGGTGATTTTTTTACCCCAATTAATCTAATAAATCTACATACCAGCAAAGGGTATTTGGGCTCTTAATTGTTATGATAAGCACAGGGCATTTTGCCAAAGAGCCAATTGAAGAAAACTGTGGCAATTAGCTAAGTTGTTCTCTCTGCAGAATTGTGCTCCTTAAGCTCTCCTCAGATTTACAAACGAGCTGGTTAAGCGAGGATGCACACACTGATCCCTGCGCACACCCCTGCACACGCAGGGCCCGGCCCAGGCTCAGCTCTGGCGCGGCCGCTCCGCGCTGGGCCCAGGCTGAGCTCTGGAGGAGGCCTGTGACGCTGCGGAGGAACGGAGGAGCAGCGGACGGCAGAGGAGCAGGGCACGGCCCTGAGCGTTAGTTACATCTGCTCCCTGGATCCACAGCTAACGAAAGGCTCGACTTTGCCACCATGTCAGGACCCCAGAGACTACCTCAAAGCCCACTGGAGCCCTTGTCCTCAGGCAGCTGGCTCAGCTTCCTGCGAGCTGGGGCTGAGGTAAAGGAGATTCTCCAAAGGGGAGGCTTCTCCACAGCCCCATCGGGCCGGGCAGCTGCAGCTCCGCTCTGTAGTCTTTGGCTTTAGATGTAGTCTCTTTGCCCATTACAGTTTATGACTTTCATGTCAATAAAGCACAAACGAGCAATCTTGGAAGATAAAAGGCGATCTGTGAGGTACGGGAGGCTGCTTATACCTAACGCCAGGGGACAGTTCGTCAACGAACAGGGCGATGTACCGAAGAAAGCTGCATAGGGAGAGAGGGCATAAGCCTGCTTCCTTTTTTGAAACCAGTTTTCCTGGCTGCAGTGACATGCTCTGGGATGGGTCCTGGTGCGGGGCATGCAGCTGGACTGCCGCTGCCCGGGCGAGCTGCGGCATCGGGACTCACCGTGACACCCCTGGGTCAGCCTCGGCCCCGCGGGGACGGGATCTGCTCTGACGTCCCATCCACGTATTTTTGGTGATTCTTACACAGAGAAACAAAAGGTGATTTACCTAGTCAAGAAAGGATTATATTTGGCAGAGAAGTTGCCATTGCATCTATATCCCAGATTGTCTCCAGCGTGGAATTTCAACCTCATCTTTTCATTATGGGAAATATGTTTATAGAGTCATCTCACCTCCTGACAGCCCATGTCTAGGTCGTAGAAGAGGGCTCAGTTCACTTGCTCAGAATCTACCTGTCCTGTATCTCTGCTTGGGAAGCTTTTCTCACAGTCCAAACACATCTATAGGAAAATTGAAATCAAGAAACTGATTCTTCTAGTTTATTGTCTCTGCATTTGGAAAGAAACATGCTTTGTTTCTTCCAAGAGTAGCTGTGATTATTAGAGATCTGTCTGTGTTAATTTTAATGGTCTTCTTACACAGGCTCTGGTGTGACCAGATTATTGATGAACAGTCTGATAGCAAATCGATGTGAGGCTGCTGTGTCAGAGCGCTGAGATTAATGAATGGGAATGGAAGGCAGGGCCCCTGCACCTGCTTCGTTTCTGCAGCTTCTCCACCGAATCCTTTCACCAGGCTGAGCCCTGGAGAGCCGTGCTGGCTTGCCCGTGAGCCTGCCTCTTTGGAAAATGCCAGAGAGTGAAAGTCTTTGTCTGCAAGCACTTACTGGTACCTACAAGCCTACACGAGTCTTACCGACTGTACTGGTCATGGTGTCACTGTCTCTGAAAATGCACGGGGACAGTCCCCTTTGCCTGGTAAATTCCCTGAACTGGTTTTAAACATCTTTGTGTGGCTGAGCTGGAGATGGGTAACATCTTCTCAGACACAAATTTTTGCCCCAGGAACCTGGGTCAGTGTGGGGCTCGGGTGGAGGAGGAGCTAGAGGAGAGAGCAAGGCAGCTGCGGCAACAGCTCCAGTTCATCTATGGCTTTAATATAAATTCAGGATGCAGCCAGAGCCCTGTATTTACTAATTCACTTGACTGGCAGGCATATGTTAGCGGGAAAATCGCTGTTTCAATAACCTGTCTGGTTCCATCCTGCAGGATCTTGAGATGGAAACAATTGTGCCTGTCACATCACCTGTGATAACCTCCAGTGGGAAGCACATCCCTCTTTGTCGGGCAGATAAAGCCATTGCTGATGTGTAATACACTGGGCCAGCCAAACCACCTTGAGGATTGTCTCTTGCTTTGCTAATTAATTTTATCACTGTTGTCATCTTCTGCTCAAACCCAGGCAATCCTAAGCCTTGTAGAATTGATTTCAGGGCAAAGGATGGCTACATGCTTCTTACAAGCCAACTCCAGTTACAAATCTGAAGCACTTGCTCTCTGCTTACTTGCATCCGTGTGTTCTAAAGTAGGGCACAGCACTTGGACAATTTCTATTTCGGTATCTTACAATGTATTTTTATAATTTTTTTCCTCCCCCTCCCCTCCTTTTTCTTTTATTGGAGACAAACAACAGCTGTGTTATTGGCACAGTGCTGAGAAAGGGAAGCTAGAGGTTGGCAGTGGCATAAAGATAAGCAGTTGTGGTGTAAATCAGATCCTTCACAATGCTGAGATTAGAAACTGTTGCTTGTCTACAAATAAATGATGATTTCTTGCCCTCCCCTTATGTGCAAGGCACTTTTAATTTTCCATTCAACACTCCGCTTTGGAGCAGAAAAGGCAAGGAGCAAGTCTGCATTCATACTGTGGAAGGACTGAACCTGATTCTGTTCTCAGAAAACGCACACCATACGGAAAACCCCCACTGTGATGCCATCACAAAAGCCAAGCGCAGATTCAAGCAGCAAATCTGGCCCACTGGCTCTATGTTGGCTACCGAAAGTCTCCAGGTGGGTGCTGAGCCAACCCTAGGGATGGGAAACCCAGCAGGACAGGGAAACCAGTATCGTTGCCGTTAAACACCCACCGACATGCTGCAGAGAGCTCTGCACAAGCTGCCAGGTCCACCTGAGGGGCCAAGCAAATATTTGGTCAGACGAACCAGGCTTAACCCAGGCACAGCTCCAGGACGTGGGGCAGCTGGGATTCGGCTACGCTATTTCAGAGTCGCATCTTTGGTCCGTACAGCAGTGAAATCTTCTGGCAGGGGCTGGGCAGGGTGTTTAATCCCTGTGCCCAGGGCTTTGTGATGGGGAGAGCTCAGCACACAGTGATCACATGCTTGGCTTCTCGGAAAGCTGAAGGATGATCAATAGCTGATTCATCTAGCGAAGAAATTAATGTATTAAAAGCAGTGACTGATGTCAAATACATTCCTCGTGCTCATCGATTTCCTTATTTTTAACCTGCATGTGCCAAAGTTATGAAGCCCAATTCCAGTGTAGAGCTAGTACATTCATCTATTTAATTTCATATGGATATAATTTACTAAGCAACGTATTTGATTGAGTAAATGTGGTGCCATTGATTTTGTGGCTGAATTATCTGATTTGATTGGCACTGTGTCCCATTTAATAGAGAAAGCAACCAATCCAATAAGTAACGTTAGTAATTGGGTAGTTGTTTTCTAAAGAAAGATTACTTGAGTTTAAAGAACTAATGTTTCTTGGCTGCAGTGTAAACCAGATAAATTTCTACAGTAGATGAACATGATAACATCTATCCAATGTAATAACAAAATTCTGGGCTCTCTAACGTAACATCAAGCGTTCTCAGGCAGCATTTGCAGAGCAGCTTATATGCAGTTTATACGCTAATACAAAGCTCAGGCATCAGGTCCATTAATTAATCAACCCTCAAAAGACATTGGGAAATGCTATACACGCTGATGAATTCACACATGCGCTGTGAAGACAGCTGGCCTGCCAGCCCACCAGCCGTGGCCCTGCTCCGCAGCCCGGCTGAGCTCTCCTGCTCCCCGCGCAGCCGAGGGCTCCAGCCCTGCTCCCGGGAGCTCCTCCGCACCCCGGACTGCTGACTGCAGCCGTCGCAGGGACACGGCAGCGTGCCAGACGGCACAAGCCCTGCTCTCGCGTGCCGTCCCGTGCCGCCCCAGCCGCGGCTGGCCGGAGGAGCCGGCGGACAATTGCCACAAGCGCTCCGGAGCGAGACGGGTGCTGATGGGTCTTCTGGGCTTTTGGCTCCAGGATGGGAGAGGAGTTTTCTCCATTGACTTGTGTTCTAACAAACACGACTATTAATGTTCTGGACTATGCAGCAGTAAGACTAATCACGGGTTTAGAGCAGTCATCTCTGGCTGCAAATCAATAGTGTTCAGATAAGGGAGCCAAAGCAGCCTTCACACCAATGTGACTCTACACAATTAAGGACCTATTCCTTTCTGATAATACCTTTCCAAGCCTGAATCTGAGGCAAGTAATTTTATTCAAGGTGATGTTCAATACTGGTAAGAGGAAGAATATTTAATTAAATGCTATACTCGACAAATTTGATACGAACAATCATCTGTCAAGTTCATGTAAAACTGTTCGTAATAAAAGTGGAACAGCTCATACACTGATTTTTTTCTTGCCTATGCTGTATTATTTTGCAACAAGAGAAACCAGAACACATCATTTGAATTCCATGCTTATATATTACAAAATACAATCTAGTCATAATGCTGATGTGACAGCCAAAAGAAGCCCAGATATTAGCAGAAGAAAGTGATTTTTTTATTATACTATTTTATCACTGGATGGAAATTTCAGGACTTAAATTTACCATCACATCCACATCTGAACCTGAATATCGGGGAGGTCATTTACTTCACTGCACAATAAAAGGGAGTCAGCCAAGGTAATGCATAATGGAAATCAAAGCAGAACCTCCATTTGCAACCACGCCATACATAACATTATCAGCTGCACTATCTAAATTATGAGGAGATGTGACTCTCTGATGATGAATACAGAACATTATGAGCAGGGAAGGATGGGCCCTGCGGGAGGGGGAATGTGCCACTTGTAGAGGTGTTTATCAAAAAAGAGATATGCTTCTGTACCTTAAAATGCTATTTTTCTCAAAATTTATTGCAGATACTGATAAGCAAGACCTGTTTATTTACTTCATGGCAATTACAGGGTTGCTCAGAACTGTCTTTTCAGACAGGTTTTCTCCACAGAAAAGGCTTTTTGCTGAACATTTCAGGGTTTTACTTCTAAAAATTCCGAACTTCAAAAACATTTTTAAATGTAGAAATATTCAGCTTTTTCTGTTCTGGAGGCCTAAGCTGCAGCTCTCATATTACTAAATTCTTAAGAAAGGAAAGATATTTCAGGCTCCAGAACAACAAATCTTATTTCTTTTTCCTCCAAGCACTGCAGAGAAGGAGCCCCTGGGGGTCCCGGGGTAGTGGGGACAGGGCGAGAGCCCCTGGGCCCGGGGGGTCCCATTGCCCGGGGGTGCCAGCCCTGGCTGCTCCTGCTGCCACCAGCACACGGCCGACCGACGATGCTTTGTTTGAGAGCTGCTGCCAGCCCTGACGTGCTGGCATCTTCATCAGACATGCTGGATTTACCAAGCAAATACAGTTCTTCCCATATAAAGTGGGGGGAAAAAGAAAAAAGGAGAATTGCTTTGTGTTAGGTCTTCTCAGCTCTTCAGAGGAGATATTCAGTATACAGACTCTCCTAAGCCGGCTTTGTGCGAGAACTGGAATGAAAAATGGCAAAGATACCAGTTTATCTACCCTTAATTAAATGCTGAAGTTCTTCTGTGTAGTGGCAGAGATTGTGTTGTGGTGCACTGTGAAACACAAACCACACGAATGGTGGTAATTATAAGTCAAGAGATTTTGCTAATACCAGACTTTCAGTCATTTTTCCCTCAGTAATTAGAGCACAGCAAATAAATCAGTCTGCAGTTGATTTAAATAAACTGCCAGTAGAAGTATTTGCTGATGACTTTCTTTGCAAATCACATATCTACTGTTGCCACATCAGTGAAATTATTTTTGTGTCTTCAGATTGGATGTGTCTTCTACAGATGGCAGGTTCCCACTGCTGCCTGCTCTTGGACAGGAACAGGAGCACTGGTAGTGATGTGTAAGACACAGGTTGCTTGGAGTCCTGGTGCCCAAATCAAACTGTGCTGCTGAGAATAATAAACGCACATGTGAGTGAAACTCAGGCTGGAGGCATCTGTTTGAAAACAAGCAGACACTTGTTGTCAAGTGACCGGCAGAGAGAGAGGTCTCCATAGTCAGACCCCAGAAAGCGAAGCCTCTGTCTCGTTGCTGGCCAGGAGGACCCGATACTCCTCAGGGGCTGATGACACACATCGGCTCTCCCAGCCCAGAGTTTATGGAATCTCCATAAGCCTATCCTACCTATGAACCAAATAATCTAGATATTGGTGCAATTTCTAGAGCTAGGAAAGTTCCGGAGATCTTCAAGTGTACTACCTGGAAGTATAAATGTCACTAACCAGCAGCCCCGTCATATGGCTGCCAAAGCCGCAGCAGACCCGAGATATCCCGACGCTGTCCCCTCCAAGACTGACCTCTCTGAACATCAGAGGGAAGCAGGGCCAAGTTATCCGAGCAGCCGGCGAAAAGACAGCACGGCTTTACTACCATTAGGCACGCTTTTACCATTTTGCAGACAAATCTTCAGCTCCTTATTAAAGTGGCAATTTTCCCAAGCACTGTGCGTATGCTGAGGCTATAAAAGCACCAACAATGTGTATCAAAAGCAGGATCTTTGTTTACCAGATGTCAGCTAATAATAAGAGGTATTATACCAGCACTGAGACCCATTGTGCAAGCCGTGTACAAGCTTACGAGCTAAGCTAGCTGATTTACTGACTGCTTCATACGCGCACTGCATGAGTTGGTTTGAATGTAATCTACTAAAAACACCCCGATGGGACCCATAAACTTTATATAAGGAGCCTTAACTCAAACAGTAAGAGGCTCTGAGGACCCATGGAGAATGGCTCAAACACTGCAGCCTATCATTTTTTTTAATACATTTTGTTTTTTCTTTTGTAGTCACAAGGGCTGTTTTCTGTTTATTTTGCAAAACAAAAGCAGCCCCCCCCCCCAACTGCCCCCAAGTCTCCTCTGCCACAAAGACAGGCAAGGCAGGAGTGTTGTGCCAGCTCGTTGTAATCCATCCAGACTTGGACAGGCTGCACACTGCAAGGGAAAACAGCTGGGCGACCTTTCCAGGTATTTGTCCTCAGTGGGGATTTGTAAAAAGAACGGTCAACGTTATCTGATGGAATATTTGCCCTCTTGCTGCAGGGGGAAAGCTTAGCAGAAATGTAAAAGTGTAATTCCACTGTGGAAAAGAACACTTGATGCTGGGATGAAAGCCTTCCCTTTGGAAGAGCAGGGCCGCTCTGCTCCCTTTGCAGGGAGCATGGCCCGAAGATGTGTGTGGACTGATGATGCACTAGATGTGTACCGGCGTGGCTGAGGTCAGAATTAGACCCTGCACGACTGCGGAAGCGGCAGGGATGGCTTCCTGAGCCGTGGCATGGTGCTGGTGCTGCTGGAGGGAAGGGACGTGGTGCTGCACGGGGCTCAGACTGACAGAGGGGGGAGACTTGCCGGGGGCCACGCTGGCCGGTGCTGTGGCAGGGAGCAGACGCTCTCCGGGCTGTGTTTCCAGCCAGCTCGTGCTTTTCATGCAGATGCTGTTTGCCGTTGGCTGCCAGGCAGATGGCAACTTGTATTACAGGTTATCGAGCTGAGCAGTGGGAGTCAAAACAAAATTATGGCTTTACTCCTCCACACTAATGAGAAGTGCGTCACCCAGTTGTTTCGGCACAGCAGGAGTTTGTTTTATGCTTGCTTTGGATCCGGTCACTGTTGCAAGAAAAAAATACAAATCAGAAAACCTGGGCCAGCAGTCTCTACTGCTCCGGTAAATTCCTTCCACCCACATCTCCCTCTCCTTGCCTATTCCTGTCTGTAGGGGAGGCACGACAACGACAATTTTGTAATTAAGTTTGTGTTAATGTCATGGTCAGAGTCCTCAGCCTCTTCCCACGAGCACAGAGGGACAGGGCTCACCACGCCTCGCCGCCTCCTCTCCATCACTTCGCTTTGAGGTTGGTGCACATCAGATCCGCCTCCGTGCCCCCCAGTTTCAGAGAACAATTCTTCTACAGAAACGGAGTTTCTGGCCTCATCTTTCTTCCTGGGCTTTTCTCACGAAAACAATAATAAGTTATTGATCTACCTTGTTGAGACAATGAAGTCACTTTAATTAGTTCATTAGTCCTTAGCTCATCGAGACTTGGACGAATGCTCCATTGAATCCTGGCTAATCACGGGAGCAGGTGATTTCAAAAGGCTGCGAGGATGTGCACAGACTGAGGGCTGGAGGTGGCAGGGTCCGGGGCCAGGGACGTACACGGGGTTTGGCTGAAGATTATGATTTTCTCCATGGAGCGAAAACTCATTCTTGATGAACCAGGCCTCAAAAGTCTGGATGAGGGAGAAGGAAACCTAAGAGTGTAAATCTGAAGAGCTGAAAGGGTCTTTTATTGAGGATTTAACCTCTATGACGCAGCAATGTATTCCCAAGGCTGCTGGCAAGCTTGGTCCAGGAAGAAGTGTTTTCTGGTTTTAAATCAGTGTTTAAAAGTAAATATGAAAATAGGATGACTATACAATTACATGAAATTACAATGTAATTAAATAAATTTTTTGTTGTTGTTAAAGGGACAGTAATCACGTAGCTTCCAGAGAACCAGTGGAAAATTTCCACTACAAAATGTGTAAGACCTGCACTGAAACATCAGTGCAACTTCGGAGCAATAGCACAGGCCAAACCAGAGCGATGGCTGCAACACCGCGTGGGCTGCAATGCCCCCGTCCAGGAGGGTCCGGGCTCTTTCTGCCGCCTGCCCACAGCTCCTTTCCTGTGCCGCCACGACGCTGCCATCGGAACCCCATTCCTCTCAGCTCGACAGCGCGTGGCTGCAAGGCCTGTCCTGCCGCTGCTGCACTGCCCTCTCGGAATGAATTTCAAACCCTGTGATGCATTTTCTCTTCACAGCTCAGTCTAATCACTGGGGAGCAGCAGCAAGTAAATTGCAGGGAGCATCACGTTGGTAGAAGTTTAACGGTGACTTGGTGCTCCCCTGCCTTGACCCCAGGTTTAAATTAGAGCAATAATCCAGCAGGTGTATGCTAATCAAAGGGCGATGGGGAGAATTTTGATCAAAGACGCTCCTCTGAGTGTGAACCAGAAGGAACATTTTCCCTTCTGTTTCAGCACAGACAGCTCAGCAGACAGCCCAGCTCCTTCCAAGGGGCAAGTGCCTGCTGGGAGGGCACAGTGTGCGGCACTGCTGCACCCCGACCCAGCTCCCGTCCACCTCCGCACCCCGGCCCAGCTCCCGTCCACCTCCGCACCCCGACCCAGCTCCCGTCCACCTCCGCACCCCGGCCCAGCTCCCGTCCACCTCCGCAGCCCGAGCCGGTGGCTGTGCCGCGCGGCTCGGCCCGCCCCGCAGCCCACCATCCGCAGCGCTCCCTGCACTAACCGGGATGCCCAAGTCAACAACACAGCAGCACAACCCCACTGCCCTGCTGATCCCATCGTGACTCCTGCTGCTTCCCAGAGCAGCACATCTCTGTTAAAAAGTGTCGTTTGAATGTCCACAAACCATGGAGAGAGACTAGAAATGCATTAGCTCCCTGAACCTGGTACAAATAAGGATTTAGCTGTTTGGTGCCTCTTTGACATAATTGTTTCAAAAGATCTGAATGTAGAAAATAATTTAAAACAACTTTAGAATCAATAGCTATTTTAATTTGCAACTTGCAGCTCACTTTGACAAATAACCCCAAAAAGGAAGATAAATAATACAGTTTCAATTATATTTCTGTACAATATTTATCTTATTTTGTGTTGTGTGCTGCTGAGCTAATTCAATTTTCTGCTGCCAGCCCATGCTTGTTCCCCTGTCACTTGTAATGTATAACTTTATGAAGAGGGACTAAATCTTCCTATGTGAATGGCACTTTATCCAGGCATGTGAATGTTTCTGGAAAACAAAATAAAATAAAATAACAACAATACTTTTCGTAAAACTAAGAATAACAGCCACGCAGCTGAGCTATTTTTCAGCAGGGACAAATGATGCACGATGGAGGGAAAGCAGGTGGCAGCTGGAAAGCATCCAAAACCCCCCAGAGGCTTCTGGCTTCGCAGCTGGGAAGTGGGACCTGACGTCTGCATCCACGCTGGGGCTGGCACGGCTCTCAGGTGGGATTTTCTCCCCCGGCAGGCCCGGTAGCTCCCTCCGAAACACTGTGAGGGGCATGCGCAGCTCAGGGAATCCACCCCGTCCCCTCGGTGCTGGAGCAGGACACAACAGGTGGATTGACTGACTCCAGAACTTCTACTATGGTGCTCACTGACATTTCTCTAACTTTTGTGTTCTGTAATTCATTCTCATGAGCTGTTGTCGGAGCTATTTCTGCTCCTGTCCCAATGCCTTTTAATTTCTTTTCCTCTCAGTTGCTGCCTCTGGAGGTGAAACACAAGCCATGAGCACTTGCTTCACATATCAAGGCAAAACGTCAGTCAGCTTCCACCTGTGGGCACCTGCACTGGTGGCAGTCATCTCCAACTATACCCAGTGCAACCAGAAAGGCTGTTGGGGAAAAAATAAAGAAATAGAGAGGAGGCCATTCAGCTAAAGGTTGGGAATTGTTTGCAGCAAACTGACAGATGTTTATGGTTCATAAGTACATTCCCAAAAGAACAACTTAGGTAGCTTGAAAAAATGGAAGGGAGGAAAGATGGAAGAATTGATTTAGCATCTGTGTTTTTCTTGAAAATGTATTCTCTTAGGAACATCAGCGAAGCTGACATTTTCACAAGGTAGGAGAACTGGGATTCACAGCTAATTGTGATCCTGATGGTGAAACAAAGCAGGGGATCCAAAGGAAAGCTTTGTAGGCTGCAGCATCTCCTTCAGAGCTTCTCCACCACCTGGAACACTCACAATGAGAAAAACATGGGCCCACTACAGCTTTGGTCCCTTGGCTTGTTTCACGCTTTGCTTAAAAACTGACGGCTTTACAGTCTGTCCTTTGTCTCAGCCCTACACGCAACCTGGAGAGAACACCACTGCTTCAGAAACGCCGTGCCGGGAGAGAAAACCGCCACCAAATCCTGACTTCTCCCTCTGCCTCTCTCCTCTCCGGTCTGCTGACAGCCAGCCCGGCTGGTGTGCACACTCCACCATGCAAACAGTTTGGGTTACAAGTGTTTGATTATTTTTTTAATTTTCCACGAAACTGGCACTGCTCTAGTGCAAATGTCATGTACCAGGCGACTGCGGGAGCTGTGTAAGCAGAAAGTGAAACAGCAATAAAGCAGCCCGCTTTCTATTCTCTCGCACTTCGGAGTTATAAGATCCACATCACACTTTCCTTCATTTCAGCCTGCTTGGTGTTAATTATAGCATCTCAACATTCTATTTTAGAGCTGAAAACGGCTGATAACGTGGTTAACAACTGTTGCTGTGGGCTCCCTTGGCAGCGAGGCATTAGCATCCTCGCTAGCATATTGCGTTCAGCTGCACTTCCAGGTTTCAGCCTCGCAGTTCCTCCCCAGAAATGTGCCTGGTGCTGCAGAAGCAGTGGTCACCACCACTGCCCTGCGCTCAGTGCTGATCTGACTGGCTTATTAGACAAAGGCTAGGGTATTTTTGCCACAGATAATATGAGCTCTTATGTGATGGATGAGCCTGCAAGCTATTCCCATGTCTCCATTATTCATCTCTACTGTATGCTGCCAGAGAGCACGAGGTGCTCACTCCACGGTGCTGGCAGGCTGCGTTTTGGGGGATCTCCAGCTCTGGACCCGCACGAAAACCCAGCAGCTGCAAGGTCACTAGCACATCTTCTCGATCAGGCCACAGAGGTGTAAAGCTACACACCCCAAAGCTGGATTTCAGTGAAGAAAAGGGTGCAAAAGAAAAACGTACAGATCTCTGGTACATAGCAATGCCAGAAACTGCAGATTAGCCGAGAGCAGAATCAGCTGAAGATGTGGAGTTTTACTTTAATTTTATTTTCAAAGTAATAAACTCCGTAATTAACCATAGCTTAATAAGTCATCAATCTTGTGCAAAAAAAAAGAATAATGAACTAATTAACTAGGATGCATTCTCCCATTGTAGACAATCAATGCCTTATCTTAATGTAGGGGTATCTCTAGAGGGGAAGGAGGAAGGTTGGAAACAATTAAAGAAACTAAATATTGAGAGAGAGAGAATGCTTGTTTGTTTTCCCTCAAAAAAGGAAATGGATGGAGAGACAAACTCCAACACTGAAACCCAGTATGCTTATTTCCCCTGTTTTACTTCTACATATAGGCTAGGAACTGCCCCTAGTATTCTCTGAGTAACCAGTCTATATTTAACTAAGTCATCAAGAACACAGGGCTAGCAAATCCTCCTTTTAATCACCCTCTTTCCCCTCTCCCCCAAGTTCAAGGAAATGTAAATCTGCCATTACAGAGTCTGTGCCTTGAAAAAGAGTGAGTTTGCATTTGTATGAGATTTCAGAATGCGTCCTCCTAATCTTCCTTTCTCACACATATTTATTCCAGTGATTCCCTTTGCTTCCTCTTGTCAGCCTAAAGTTAATTCAAGTCATTTTATACTCTAAAAGCAAGTCTTTTCCTTGTATGTTTAAAATACAGTTTGAGCCTCTGCAAGTTCAATAGAGTCACTCGGGTTGTAAGCAACTGCTCAAGCAATTGCTGCTCCTTCCCTCAAGAATATTACATTCTCTGTTGCTCACAACAAAAATATCAAGAGTGTTAATATTGTTGTCGTGGTGACTGACAGCTGCTGCAAATATGGCTGATATAAAGTTAAATTACTGCACTTTGGAAGCAGTGCAAAGCTTTGAATGTAGCTGGGGTGATCTGTTACATCCTCCTGGGGAAAAGCGGGAGTTGAGAGGCATCCACTGATTTCATCACAAGAGTGCTCAGAAAGCTTTACACACACCTCCTCTCCAAGTGAGGCTATTAGAAGCGACTGGCTTTTAATCTCCTCTTCTGTGCTAAGGTACTCGAAGGCGCAAGGCAGAGAAGAAAGGGCCTGCTCCATCCCTTCTGTGGGGACTGCAGGGCAGACAATGACCAAAGAGGAGAGGAAGATATCTTTCTTAGCAACAGCTAGTCCATGAACGAACAAAAACACTCCCACCCGCTGCGCTGGTGTCCACCATACAGCTCCTCGGCGAGCTTACAGCTGTGTTCAGGCAGGGCAGCACACCAGCTCCCTCCTGGAGAGCGAGCTGAGCTGTGGGACCTTCAGCGAGGGCGTACATCAGAGGGCAGGCCAGAAGCCAACGTCTGTACCGGGACACCTCTGGAGAGGAGACCTGTGTTTATCCCCTTCTGTCCCACGGTAACATTTTCTCTTGCTTCTGACCTGCAGGTCTGCGAAGGGCTCAACACACGCTGTGACACAGCAGATACACGACCCGCACTGCGATGGCAATCAGGCCAGCTCTGCAGGATGGCTTCCCACGACTGTCAGCACTTGTAGGAGCCTGGGCAGGTTGCTTAATCTACCACACTCAAGTCCTGTTCCTTTACCAAATCAGCCAGGCAGGCTCACTGAATCAGGCAGAGGAAGAAGTTCCGTGTAAAAGCATGTGCCAACAGGCGGGCATAATCTTGGCTGAGTCGTGGTCTCTCACCATGTCTCTAAAGGCTCAAAAGCTACGTCAAGAATGAAAACCACGGTGGAGCTAGTGGAAGAATTAAATCAAACAGATGGAAGAGTGGGAGTAGAGCTTGGGCCAAGAAAGGCCAATTTCAAAACATATTTTTAATTAAATTGGGGAAGTTTTTGACTGATAATAACATCTTTAGTTGGATTTAATGGCATTTAGCTGCTTTAATTGGGACGTCTATATTTGGAGTTTGCAGACAGAAACAGATAATAAGGCGACAAAAACAGATCACAGGGGCTTAAAATCCTGGCATTTGCATAACCCAATTGTTCACATTATGAAATGGAAACCCTGTTATCAGCTTGCATAAAACAGCTTGTTTTGGTAGATTGCAAATACTGTGTTTAATTAACCAAGCTTCAGGGACAGTGAATCTTATTGTTACAAGATACGACTCTGTGGAAATAAAGTCATTTTCATTTAAATAAAACAAAAGGGGATGTTTATCAGGATGTTACTTAATTGTGAGCATTGCTAAAGAGTTTTGTTTCTGCTATAATTTATGAACTGGAATTGATCAGTAAAGCAGGGAACCAGGCGCCTTTGTCCTGTACAATTAAAGCTCTGTCATCTTAAATCCAGGCATTAATGACGCCAGCAGCTAAGGGGAAAGAAAAAAATAATATGTGAGTCCATCGCAAATCCTGGGTTATGAATGAAATCCAGTTTTACCCAATTAGCCCTCTCAAAGCATCTCTACCTTGGTACTATCTGCCTCTGGTACTTCCAGAAAGTCCATTACACCACCACCAAGGTCCTAGCATGTTCCTCACCAAAGAGCAAAGCTGGGCAAGTAGCAGGGTATATGCTCTGAATACATTCTTTGACACCCCCTCCCTCAGCATTCAAGCAGGAAATCTTTATCTGAAAAGCCAGGAATTGTCCACAGAATAAGATGTAAAATAACTGAGCTGCTGGGGAGGAAATGATTAGGTTTTTCTTGCAGAAAACACTGCTAGGAATGGAAAACATTCTTGTTTGGACACACAATAAAAACTAAACATTTCTGTATCTAGACCTATTTTTGCTAACATTTCCAGTATGTCAGAAAACATTTTTCACTAGGCGGGAAAAAAATAATGAAGCATTCCCAGAAATATCGTCTGCCATGTTGGAGCCTCCCTGGGAGCCCGCCCCAGCCACGGTGCCGGAGGCCACACCTGGAAGCAGCGGAGCCAGACAGGCACGGCAGGAGCATCTTCCGTCCTGGGAGCGTGCCGAGGTTTGAGAAATGCAAAAGGGAGGAAAAAAGGATGCTGTGCACACAGAGGACAGGCCCTGCCCGCATTACCACTAATGCAAAGTACAAGTCGCAGGATGTTTCTCTGAAACATGTAATTGTATTTGAAAGGACACAAGAGCTGCAGTTGCTGAGCTGCTTCCAGGAACAAAATGCATTCCATGGCCTGAAACAAAGTCATATTTATACGCTGTGTTTTTCTGCGATAGCTTAAATATGCTTATCACATTGGTCTTCTCACAGCACAGCACCACTGAATTCCTTCTGTTCAAAAACGACAACGTGCAACATAAGATTTCAGACCACAGCGAAACCCCTCACCAAAATACCCGGAGGTGGCGGGGGAGAGTCTGCACGGGAGTTTAGCAGGAGGCAGAAGCTGCTGGTGAACCCAGTAAAGCATGTTATCAAAGAAATGTGCTGGAGTAATCGGAGAGGAGAGCAGATGCTGCTGGCAATAAAAGCCTGTGTGAAATCCAGCTGAGAAGCCTACTGTGAGACCCACAGGGGCATATTTCCCTGTGGTAGGACAAAAGCGACCCAGCAAGTGAATAGCTGAAAAATCTATTGCAAGGTGCCCATTATCAAGCAGCAGTGAAGCTGCAAAAAATAGAGAATTGAATCTGAGGAGGGAAGGGAAGCAGGCACCCTGTGGACACAATTACAGAGACATTTCAGAAATTGCTGGGTGAGTAAAGGCAGGAACAGCAGATGGGAGAGGTCTGCGGATGAAAGGGGAGCGGTGGTCTCCCCACACGTGCCAAGGAATCCCACAGCTGCCTGCCCATGCCCCCACCTGCCGGGCCAGCTCCCTCCCGCACACTGCCCAGTCCCATCAGCACACGCATGGCCCCTCCTGCGTTTGCCATGGTCCACACCGCGCAGCCCTGTCCCCTCCGTACCCCGACTCTGCCAGCAAAGCCTCCCCTCCCTCCCAGCAGCACACCGAGGAGCCCACTTCCCGCTGCCCTGGGCCCCACGGCTGTTTTTCTCCCTCTGCACAGCCTTTGCCTGGGCCCCTGGGGTCACCTCTGGTTCTCGGTCAGGCAGGTGGAATTGCTCCTTGGCTCCCACAGCCCATGTCACAGCCCTCACCCTGTGCCCTAAGGGCTTTGCAGGGCAAGGTGAGGGATGCTACAAACTCTGCAACAGAGCCCAGTGCCCCTTGCGTGTCCTGGGTGCGAATCTTCAAAGGGGCTGATCTTTCCCTGCAGGGACCAGGCTCTGTTCTCTCCGCTGGGTTAGCTCATTCCAGGCTCAGCCTCACGCAAAAAGCTGCGCTTTCCCACAGCTGCACGCGCGCAGCACCTTGCACAAGGCGCCTGGATCTGCTGGGCCCAGGACTGCAACCCCCAGCTCCTTGTTAGAAGCAAGATGCCATCTCTGTGGCCTGGCGCTGAGCCCCTTTGATGGAGGGCCAGCAGTGGGGCATGCTGAGGGCCACCCCAGCAGGAGCCCACCACCTTGGGAACCTGCTCCCAGTCCAGCTGGGGCCCAGCACTGCTCAGCCTTGTGCTACCCCAGCCCCGGAGCCTCACAGGGAAACTTCCCAGCAGCCAGGCTGCTCTTGGAAAAGGTGAACCTGGTGCTTGAAAGGCACCAAATCCTTTAATCCCTGCAGCCACTTTAACCCTTGGCCTCCTGAGCCTCGCTGAAGGATCTGAAAGCTTGCTGAAATCCCAAAGTATCACAAGGATCACTGTACATCCTTAAATAAACCTCCTTTCTTTACCTCTCTCCCTTTGTGAGGATTTGTGCTCTGCGAGAGGCACAGCTGCTCCTAAGGAAATGTCTCGAGGTTCAAAAACCCCCTCCTAGTTTTTTCGTCTTGCCTCTCAAGGGTTAACAGTCCTCTGCAGAGTGCAGAGCCGCCTGTCTATCCACTTTGGTAATTGAAATCAATTTCTCTGCCTTATCTTTAGGAAACCTATATAGTCAAGACACTAATCTGCTGGCTCTGGCATCTTTTAAATGAAAACCTGTTTAAAAAAAAAAAGAAAAAGGTCCTTTCCCTGCCTGCTGAGGCTCCTTCACTCTTCTTCTGAGGGGGAGACAGACAAACTCCAGTCCCTAGACTGTTTTTGGGAGCAAGCACCCACTGCTGGTCAGCCCTTGGGCCTCCTGGGCAAGGAGCGTGGGCAAGCTCCATTCCCCTCTCCCCTGATCGCAGCCCTTCTGGCAGGGGCTCTCTGCCTCGACAGGTCCTGCTGTGGTGGGCACGACGATGGGAAGGGAAACCCATTGCCTACTCACGGACCAGGGGAGCTCATGGACCAGCTAAGGGGACGTCCAGCGAGGAGCATGCATGCCAGACACCCCCAGATCGAGAGAGGAGCTGGGAGACGGGCTTTTGGCCAGGCATCTCCTTGGTGCCGCTGCTTGGTTCCTCCTGAAGTTACTCCCAGCCTCTGTCCTTCTGACTCCTGTAGACACCATGTTACCATCGAGAGGACACAAAACCAGGATGCCCGTTGTGCACACTGATTCCTGACCCTAGTTGTGCACATATGAAGCAGCTAACCCCCCCCAGCCCGCTCTGCAGAGTGGATGAGTGCCTCCCTTCTCAAACCTCTCAAGTCTTCAGACACCTGAAATGAAGCCTGCAGAGAAAAAGCAGCCCCAGACCATGTTTTCTCCTATTTATGGTCATTAGGAGTCCAGCCAAGCCAATAGATTTCTAATTTGCACTCAATCAGGCTTGAAATCCCTGTAGTTTTGACTGTAATTACACAGATCAAGTAATCAATAGGGAATCATACCACCCTGACCCTAAAAAAAGAGAAATAAAAACCCACAAGCACACCTCTGGTTCCTTGGGCAGGAGGGCAGGGTGAGCAGGGCAGCACCAGCACATGCACCGTGCAAGGCTGCCAACTCAGGGTTTGCTCATCAGAGCAGGCTGCTACATATCTGCAGCGGGTGCCTACGGTGGGAAGAAGCCACAGAACGGGGAACGAGAAAGCACGCACAGAAACTGACGGCCAGGAGGTCTGAAGATGGGACTCCCACATGAAGCAGAGACTGAAAGGAGCCGAGCTGTTACTGACCCAGCAGTAAAACGTGAACCTCCCCGGATGTCTATCCTCCTGCTGTCTGCAGAAGGAACCGTCACAGTTCTCTAGCGAGAAGTGTGCATTTACCAAAAGTTAACAATTTGTAGTTTCCTTCAAACTAAGTGCACTTCTTGAGCAAGACAATATAATTAAATGAGGCACATTAATATCATGAGATAAGCATCACTGACCACATTTATGACAATATAAAAGGAATTTGCAGAGAAAAAGAACTTATACCCTATAAATCAAAGCATTTTGGCGCATAAAATTTGGGAACACAAGTCTATGAATTGTAATCGAGCATGACGAAGTCTCATCAACAGAAGTAAATATTAAGCCGCCAATGACAAACAGATACTAAGCATCCTATCTGAATTTTTTTTCAACACATCAAATTTAAAGCAGTTCCCTGATTCTTATTTTCTTAATCAAGGTAATTTGCTTTAAGTGTTCCTTGCGGCTGAGAAATGACAATTGCGCCTTTAATATTCTGATAATACAAACAGCATTTTTTTTCACCTGATGCTAATCATTGTGTGTTCCTCTGAGGAGGAATCCTCTTTGGGTGGAAAAAGCTTGGTAAGAGACTAACATGCACATCAGAAAATGAAATGTATGACAGTGATTTGGCTGGGTAAGGGTAGAGGAGGGACAGCCATTTCACTGGCCTGGCTTCCCCATCCAGTTATTCATTATGTTAAATAGTCATTATATTCCTTTCAGCTCCCCGAGAAGTCAATATAGCGTAATGAAGTTATCACAAGATGGAGCTTGCTGAGCTAATTTGGTGATAGTAATATAAAGCAGTTCTGGGTAAAGGCTGGGAGGACAGCTCTGTTTGCAGAAGTGAACATGGGGATAGTTGGGGTTATTCAAAACAGGCAGTAGTTTCTGCCACAATCCTTGCCCTTTCAGACAAGATTTTTCTATCCCTTGATTGCTAAAAACGTCAAAAAATTTCAATACTCAATGTCACAGCAACAGGAATCTGAAAGGTTCGGACAGATACAGGCTGCTCTTGCCTCGGACCACTCAGTGCTGTTGAACAGACAACCTTGGTTCATTTCTCCGGTAGCACAGCACTTCAGGAGAGTTTCTTAGGAAAGCCTGATACACACATGTTCTTTTTCTTAGCAGAAGTACTACCAAAGGAATAAGAATGCTGTGCTCATCAAATAACCCTTCTTGAGTACATCTCAGCTTATTTTCCTCAAACACTGTTGACAAATGATGCATGAGAGGGTACCAGGAAGGCAGCAGATACAGTGCCTGTCATGTAGCAATTGCTCAGTACTTACAGTCTACAATAAGGTGGAAATCCATCTGCACACTTCTCACTAACTCTATCTGACACTGGAAACACCTGTGGTTTTTGATGTCAAACTCCATTTTGAACACAGGGCATATTTTCTGGCTTCACGATAAACTGCAGCCACCAGTGTGTTTGAGCTGCAGATCTCCTCCCTCCTGCTCAGCCGGACTCGGCCGCGCCTGGGGCAGACGCAGCCCTCCAGTTCCGACGGCACGGTTCCTTGTTCCATGCAGCTGGGGCGACCACTTCCAAAGCTATCACTTGTAGCCACACAGTTTTGGCAGCCATTTATCAACACACTTCAGGAACAAGCGGTAGCTTGGAGCTGTATTAATCAATTAATTTATTCTGCTCCTTGTAGGAATATGTATCCTGTCAACCAGCTCTTTGGTTTACAATTGTTCCTCCATTAATCTTATGTGTATCAAACTGAGCCCAGGCTCATTGTTGGAGGGAGTAATGGAGAACATTGCGGGGAACACTGCGTACCACATGCAGGAATGCCCCCACAGCTATTAGTCACTTTGCATTAATGTGCACTGCATTAACGGCTCTCTAAAGGAGTGGCTCCAAAATACAGAGGGAGTAACATTGGCTGCTGATGTTGGAGACTGACAGAAAGTAAGGAGGGACTAGAGGAAACTAAACATATTTCCCCGCAGCTTGGGTAGCGAGTGGCTTCGGGGCTGCGCCGTGGTGGGATGTGTTGATGCTCCCCGCCGGCGAGCAGCAGGGCTGCTCCAGCGACGGGGGGCCGGGCACACGCTCCCCCGGGCTGGGAGTAACGGGGATACCGCAGCGTCCCAGAGGGATGAGCAGCTGAGCGAGGAGTGAATTAGGACAAAAAATTCCAGACTGGAAATTCAGACTACACGTCCTTCTAGCTGAGGATCCCACTCCACACGGCCTGTGGTGTTTAGATGATTACGAAGAACTACATCCAAGCATCACTAGTACAATTTTGTCATCCCATTGCCCACTGTTTATCAACTCACGGGGGAAGGATGGTGGGTGTTATTTTAGTTTTTACTAGAAGAATTAACAGAATGAAGGTCAAGGAGCAAAGCAGGCTGATCTGTAAATATCTGGCATTTTTACTCCTGTCTCAAAGCGCTGTGATAAACCACTCAATGCAAACCTGACTTGAAATGAATCGCTGAGTACTTCACAGAGCAGGTAATTGAAAGAGGACACTATGGGATCCAGATACAAAGAACAGTTGTTCTTTCAGCATTTCTGCCCCTTTTCCTTCCCCCTCAAATTTCAATACACCATGCCTAATTATTGACTGGCACATATTCCCCCTCACACTGGGTTATTATCAGACCATAGCACATGTGTCAGTCCACAGAATTAGCAGCTATAATTGGACCCTTTTAACAAGGTACACAACACATTTTAAATTAAATTGCATTCCATAAATCAGGTTAACCTTTTCAACATTGCTCTAAGAAAATTAATTACTCATATCAAAGCACATGACCTTTTCACAGTGCTTGGGATTAGCTTCCACATTTCTTTTATTTTCCCTTCTTTCTGCTCCTCTGTCCTCTCTCCCCCAGCCCAGCCTTTTTTCTTCATTTAAAAACATCAGAGCCCAAATAGCGTCAAGGTTGAACACATTGCTTCAGCTCTCATTCACAGCTCCAACCAAGCACAACTTAATTGCAGCTTTCTTTTCCAGTTCTCCTCTTCTAAGCAAGCTGCCTCTCTTCCCCTCCCCTCTTTTCTGGCAGGTGAAGCCAGGGCTGCCCAGGTGCCAACACTCAACTTCAGCATCTGACTCTTGATTTGGTTTGATGTTTGCTTGAGACACCTGGGAGTCTCCTGGCTAAGTGAGGATCTCCATTTCCATCACCAGCAACTGGCAATCTTTCTCCTTTTCTAGCCCTTGGAATCATAAGTGTGTCTGAGTGCCCTAAAAGCGCAGAAGGATAAAACAGAAAAATGCTTTATTGTGTTAAAATTTTCCTGAACTTTCTACAACAGTTCTGCAAGGTTCATGGAAATAAATGTCAGCAGCTCAGTTGCAGTACCAGGTTGGAAACATCAGGAGAAAAGGACTCCTGTTGAAGCCAGCATCAAAGCAAGCAGGGCAACCTTAAACAAAATCAGGTGGGAAAAACCCAAACAGATACAATCTCATCTCTCCCTGCCAGACCCTACTGGTAGCTTCCATGTAATTTGGGTTTATAAGCCTTCTTATGCCTCCTATGGTGTGTTCAAAAACTGGATTAGCAGTATCTACAAACAACAAATCTCAGGTCTCACAGCAAGAATTAGAGCAGAAAAGGCTTTGTTGCTCCTTTCTAAGGGAGCAGAGTAAACCCGGGTGTCTGCCGCAGTTCGCCGTCCCCGAGGATGCCAGGAGCCGTGTCTGCCCTCCCCCCCCCGCACCCGGCCCCCTTTGCCACCGCTGTCCCCAGGAGCGGGCAGCGCCAGGGCCTTAGCGAGGAACTGAGGCAAGCGACCACTCCGCGCCCCGGCGAAGCGCTAGGATCTCGTCCCAGAGCCCTTCTGGGGCAAACCCTTTCCTCACGCTTCCTGGTGTTGTACCCAGGCTACTCTGCAGAAAAACCTTCAACAGCGGAGGGAAAAGAAACCGGGGTTGGAAGCGTTCTTTGACAGCAATGTTTGTGCTGATACAAGACGTGCAATTTTCAAGTCACCAATTCAGAGAGTCAGTTTTGTTTAACACCCATACCTACTGATTTTTTTTATTATTAAAACAGACTTGACCACACAATTTTTTTCCTCCTGCAGCTCCTCCCCAAGCCCGTGTGGCTTCAGTTCCTCAGAACCGACACCGAGAAGCTCACACGCGGCCCAGAGGGCCCGGGCAGCGGCCGCAGCTCCCACGCCCGCCCCTCTCTCGGGCTGCTCGCTGCCCGACCCTCGCTGCGGCCCGGCCTGCCGGGCCCTGCCCGGGGCTGTGG
>Ga0065711_1026991_pt1 | contig 55908 bp, 38 predicted proteins | sample Hoacrofraction12_FD_59098 | JGI IMG/M metagenome (GOLD analysis project Ga0065711, IMG submission 59098) | Hoatzin crop microbial communities from Cojedes, Venezuela - Epithelial fraction 12 v2 (version 2) | ecosystem: Host-associated > Birds > Digestive system > Esophagus > Crop | place... | reverse complement strand
CAATTCCAGGTGGGCCTTGGCCTTCCTCGTCACATCCCTGCATGCTCTCACCACGTTTCTGTACTCTTCCCAAGTGGTCTGCCCCTCTTTCCACATTCCATGGACCTTTCTCTTCTGCCTGATCTCTGCTAGAAGCTCCTTGTTTAACCATGCAGGTGTCCTGCCTCCTTTGCTCGATTTCTTTCTCAGGGGGATGCATTGCTCCTGTGCATGGAAGAAGTGTCGTTTAAAGAGCGACCAGCACACTTGGACCCCCCTGTCTTTGAGAGCCCTGGCCCACGGGATTCCTCCCAGTAGCTCCTTGAAGACGGCAAAGTCAGCCCTCCTGAGGTCCAAGGTACATGAGGCCTTGTACATGTTGAATGGATACGTGTTTGTGACAGTCACAATCAGGCCATAAAAGCATAATTTCCAGTTCTTGTTCTCACTGTAACAATCATAAAATTCTTCAGCTAGATGATAAAATTTTAATAGTATAGCTCAAATCATTGTTATTAGCAATAGATATAAATATATGTGTGTGCTGTAAAAATTTGTAAGCAACATAAATGCAACCCTACAATAAATTTTTCAAAGTATTATTTTACTGACAAAATTTACAGCATCTTTTTGAATGGAATATTTATTACTAGTCTCCAGAAAATATGAAATATAATCCTTGTTCAGAGGGACGTATTCCACAACTATGAATATCACTGTAACATCACCCCTAGTCCGAATCAGGTAAAATTTAGGAAGACACTCTGAATCAATTATAAGATCTATAATGCAGTCAGCATATTGTACTTTAACATATTAGGAGAGTCATTCCTTGAATCGATCTAGATACTTTAGTGGCAAATTTGTCTGTTGGACTCCGAGGACAAATTGGTTGAATTTTAAATAATTAGTCTATATTATAGGTGACAAGAATTAAGATTCGGTAACCCATTTCCAGGAAATGCTCTGGGTATTGCTATAGCTAATGAAACATAAGTTTTTCATTTGAAGTTGTGACTCTAGGACCTCTTAATGGAACATTTTAGTTACATGCTAAGTGCATTACCAGAAAGAAGGTATAAATATTGGTGGATAAATATTGCTGCTGTGCTGTTAGCATATTGCTTGTTAGCATTTAAAGGCTGCATGACCGGAATTTGAATAACTTCAATTAAAATAAGGCATCTGATAACACCAGTTTTAGAAAGCTTTCAAAAGTTATCTTCTAGCAGTATTCTTAAAAGGAGGTTATACTTTGTACCAGATGTGGTCATCTCAAGTAACTCTCTAAATACTTCCTGTAAATTCAGGGAAATTGAAATGCATTACTGAATACTTTAATGTATAGCAAGCATTGACAAGACACAACTCTTACTTGCATTTCCTACTATCTGTTGGCAAGAAGGTAAAGAATAAGTTAATGAAGGAAGCAGTCATAAAGACTAGGTTTTAGCTGAACAACAGATATGCTGAAGAAGGTGTGCCAGCAGAGATTTACTTTTCACCGCATAGTTGAAAGACATAGGAAGGAAAGACTTAAAAATTCCCAGCCATGTGGTATTTGCTAGCTTTTGAACTTTGAGTGAAACCCACAAAGAACTGGGGCAGCTTTGTGACATTTCTGAGGAGCAGAGTCGGTTTCAGGGCAGGGGCAGCTGGTTCCATTTTGCCAAAGATGGCAGATACAGAGCCAGCCCCAAGTAAATGAGACTGAGCCACTGAGGTTTTGTGTCCATTCAGATCAGAGAAACCCAAGACACACAGGCCCAATAAATGGCATAAAACCACAAATAAGCTACTGGAGGATCAGGGCCACTTACAATATTCCTGTAAGGCAGATGCTGCTTACCTAGAGGAGAATTGGAACCAAACCCAAGAAAGGAACGCATGCAGGTGCCAGAGAAAGTCTGGATCAATTCAAGTTTGAGTCCGTCCCCCCTAAATCACTGTCTTCGTAGGAGTCACTCTGCAAGTCTTTGTAAAGCAAAGGTTGAGCTTAGGAATAAACAGCCACAAACTGGTGCTACCATGTTCAATTTACAACAGTCCCTGCAAAGCTAGCAGCTTAAGGCACAGTAAAAATATATGGAAAGACAGGTTTCACATGTCCTCCTTTCAGAGAGCTGATAAACTTGAAAAAAATCCTTCAAAGAAAGAAAGAGAGCTCAGTGTTTGAGGCACCCATGTGCTGCATTCAGCTAAAGGAAAAGAAAATGCAGGCTATTTTTTTTCAGAACTTCAGAAATCATTTGGCATTCATGAGGCAATTCAGTTGTAAAGGTAGTATGACTGTAATTGCATTTCAATATTCTCCTACAGGAAGCTAAAGAGAATGGGCTGATTTTTAGGTAAGATGTCAGAGGTTGTTGATTAAGCTAGTCATGGCGAAATAGTAAAAGGTCAAGGCAGTACTTCAATTTTATTCAGCTGTAATTCTCAGCAGCAAAATTTCACATAAAAGAGATCTATTCTCCATTCTATTACCTGTGCTTACATAGCACTTGACACGCAAGACACTCCAAACAACTCTGTCACCGCAAGTTCAGATTTGCTGCACCCCTGAGACAGAGCGGATGTGTGGCCAAGGCTGGTTGCTGGGGCAGTGTGGCATGGGTGAAGGATGAGTTGTCCAGGGTCACATGGAAACCCAAGTTGCCACATAATTCCAGCATCCTCTCCCATACTCTGCACTCTCGTTTGAAGCCTTAATATTTAGCTTTTAAAGTATGGCTTATCATCCAATAAGCATCCAAGACAGACCAAGATACCTGACATGTGCTTTTGTTACTGGTATTCTTTCATTAGTGATGGCTACTCTTGGGCATTTCCGTGTTGCTTTTCTTGGAGAATTTCCCATTAAACCTGTGAACATCCAACCTGGTACTCCCATCAGCACAGACATGAGTCGTATTTATTTGCTCAGAGAAAGTATGCAAAAAGATGCTCTTTTTAAGGTGGGAACAGAAAGGAAAAGATTAGGTAAAAGTAGGAATTTCAATAACAGGAAGATAAATTCAGCTACTTCCTGACAATCTTTAATCTGTTACTCAAAAAAGAGCTTCTTGCAGCTTGACAGGACTGGAATACAAGTGAAAGAAGACACTTAGGAAGTAAATGAAGGGAAGAGCTTACACTGTGATAGTCTGTCACTCAGATTTTTAATGGCAGAAGGAAACAAGCTATCCAGATTAGCATCAGGCAATAAATTGGAGTCACTGGTAGAAAACATCTTGGATTGCATCGATACTACTCAAGCCTGGTTGACAACAGTATCTGCACTGAACAAGATGTGTTAGTTTTAAGGAAATGGCAGTGTTTAGCAGCCACAGACAATCTGCCCAGATCAATTAATTGAAGTGCCAGTCAAGGTCTTTGACGGGGAAAGATGGTTGAGAACCTAGTGATTCAATAAGTTAATACTTTCCATTTATTTGGTAGACTTAGGTGCAGAATAAAATAGCATGCTAAGACAGATAGAAGCCTAGGCAATTTTTTTTTCTTTGTGACCAAGGCTGGACACAATTCCATTGCATATTAGAAGAAGAGTGGTGGTGAACAATTTAATTTTGAATGCTATGTCTATTTTCTTTAGAGCATGCTGTATTTTTTAATCAGTACTTTGATTTTCTAAATGTGATAGAAGAAATGAAGCCACTAGACTGCATGCAGCATGCAAAATCAAACCATCGTTGAAGTAAAGGGAGCAGCACTGGGCAGCCACAGAGAACATTTGGACAAGACTTGTGCATGCTAAAAAGGAGGTGCTGAGGGAAAAAGAAAGAAAGTGTTTGTCATAAAAAACCCTTCAAATTACTCAATAGAAAATGGAAAAAGTAATCACCGGGACCGCTTGCAATCTCTTATCCATTACCCAATTTGAAATTCTTAGTTCAGTCTGTGTTACAGAGCAATCTTGCATTTACAATAGATGACTCCTCAGGTGATGTCCCTGAGCATCAAGTACATCAAGAAACGGACGTAGGACCAGAAAGAACTTCTGGCTCATCAGGTCTTATCAACATTACTCTGACCTGATTGAGGCCTAAGGGCTTTCTTACAATACTTACTCCTTCTCACTGAGTGACAGAAATTACATGAACTACCACCCTGCATGTTCACTTGCTTGGAGCAGTGTCTCTATATAGGAGAGCCAGTGTAGGACTGACTTTTGAGCACCACGTGCCAACCTCCTTGATGAACATGGCATCCTGTCCAGGTTCTAGGCCGTGTACTGAAGAGAATCCCCCTTGATCCTTCCCAAAAGTACATTTTATATAACACTGACTAAAGAATATCAAACTTCATATAGAAACAGTCACCTCTCTTTTGCCTTGAACTTCTCTTCTTTGATCATTTAGTAACCTTCTGTTTGTTAGCTTGAATTTATTCATGGCCAGTCTATACTGCTTAGATTTGGGTTGTTCTGTCTCTAGTAACTTCAAAGTAAATACATTTTCAAGGCCTCAGTTTTTTTCTACAACAAGGGATGGAAGGCCAAGCCAGTGAGCCTATCTTAAGACTGAGTCGTTTGTGCCTGGGTTATATCTAGGTTCATCTTTCACATCTTCTCCTCAGCTTTATGGTTTGTTTTATGAGCAACCCCCTTTTTTTCAAAAATTCTCATTTCTGAAAATGAAGGACGAAGAATGCATTGAAATTTTTTTTGATTGAATTTTTTTTGTATCACAAATGATGCACTCTAAAGTTGTCACTGAGGAAAATCATTGAGAGAAGCTAAGGAAAATCAGAGAGAAATTATCAAAAAAATGTTTTAATACATGGGCAAGTAGATTTTTTTATAGGAAAAAAAATACCCAAACCAAGAAAACTTAAATAAGCCGCATATTCAGATGGATAGACAAGTAATATTTTCTGGTTGGTGCAATACATGTTAAGTAACGTGTCATTTTGGCTCAGCCAGTGAACTAGAAAATAGGAAATCAGCTGGAAAATATAAGAGCTGAGGCTAAATAAATCAGCTGTGAAAGAAAAACCTTTTACATTTTGCGATTAATCAAGATCGCACAATACTCAAACCTGAAATACTGTATGGAATTTGTTATTGAAATCTCCATATAAATTAACCTTCAGCTACTATTGTTCCTTTAGTAAATCATGAAAAACTGGGCAATGTTATTTTCATCTTCTTTGATCTTCAGTAATGAATATTATTTCCACAGTGAGCAATATATACAATTTATGCATTTATTGTCCTCTCCTAATACGTACTTTGTTTTAGAGAGTGACGTGCAAGCTTGTGTCATTGTAGAACCTCCTGCACAAGGTAAGATATTATATTTTCAGGCTGTTATGCAGAAGCATAATAATTATGAAAATCTATGTTTTTATAAATATATCTGATAATCTTGTGACAAACAATTGGCATTTCCTGATAATGCAGCTCCTTTAAACTCACCAAAATCACTTTAAATCTTTATAAATATGAAGGGCATAGCGTGTTATTGAGAAGCAGTAGAAAAACCCGTGTGTACCCAGAAGTCGTGATTTAGAGATCTTTGTGAAGGGTCATAACAGTGTTCCTAGCCTATAGGATGAGGATGTATCCACATTTCCCATTCAGCGTATGTATATGCAGTAACATACAGGGAAGCCAGCAACAATAAGAATAGCCAGTGGGAGACTGGTAGAATAATTTATGATACGCTGATGATACTGCTTGTCTGGGAGTCATATAACACCAAGAATGTGCTGAGGTGCAGCTGTACTTCAGCAAGTGGGAAGCAGATGAGATTGGGCTGCAGCTGGATTCATCACAGCAAACATTGATGTGATGCTGGAATATCAGAGCAGGGAAGCAACTGGAGGAGGCAGCAGAGATTTTAAAGACACTCCTTTAGTTTGTCACTAAGGTTGGATTACAAGCTTTTGATTTTAGCAGTCAGATAGGAACATTTACTGTCCAAGACATTTTTCTTCTACTCTGCCTGATCTTGAGAGTGTGGTGATAAAAGAATCACTGTTCTTTTGGTCCTCTAGGATTACACTGCTGAAATGAAGCATACATGAAGGTTTAATTTAAATCCAGGCAGAACCTAGGGTTGATTTTCTTGCTGAGTTTCCACATCTTTCAAGATTTTTAGAGGAACATAAAAAAAAGTTTAACAAGGCTTGAGCTTTATTATGAACATATATGTCTTCTCATAGTATAGTTAGATGGAAATGCATGCTACAACATGCCAGGACCAAATTCTTTAAAATCTACACCAACTCATGATAAAGTATGACCTCCAAATAGAGCATACACTACTGTGCTTTCCTCCTAGCACTCATTCCCAGTTTTTATTTCAATGAATGGTAGAACAGAGAGTGTGAGATGATCAAGGAAAGTGGACAGGGGATGGAAAAGGGAACACAAACATGTGTAGACAGCTGGGGGTTTCACTCCACACGCAAGTGGGACATGATCAGGGCATGCAGGCAGATCTAGGAACTACTTCACTGATTTTCCTCCTGCTCATTTGTCACACGTGAAAATCTGCTGCACAAGTATTTTAAAGAGAGCTTGCCTTTTGTTTTAGTTCTTATGGGTTGTCATTGAGAAGTAACTAATACTTGTGAATTGGGGTTCTTGACCAAAATATAGGTAATTACACTACCAGTTAGTTGGAGCACTTCTGTATCAGCCAGCGGAAAAAGATCTTGGGGTGTTGGCTGACAGCTGGCTGAACATGAGCCAGCAGTGTGCCCAGGTGGCCAAGAAGGCCAAAGGCATCCTAGCTTGGATCAGGAATAGTGTGGCCAGCAGGAGCACGGAGGTGATCATGCCCCTGTACTCGGCACTGGTGAGGCCGCACCTGGAGTGCTGTGTTCAGTTTTGGGCCCTTCACTACAAGGAGGACAATGAGAGGCTGGAGCATGTCCAGAGAAGGGCAATGAGGCTGGTGAGGGGTCTGGAGAACAAGTCTGATGAGGAGCGACTGAAGGAACTGGGGCTGTTTAGTCTGGAAAAGAGGAGGCTGAGGGGGGGACCTTATTGCTTTCTACAACTACCTGAAAGGAAGTTTTAGTGAGGAAGATGTTGGTCTCTTCTCCCAGGTAACTAGTGATAGGACAAGAGGCAATGGCCTCAGGTTGCATCAGGGGAGGTTTAGATTACATATCAAGAAAAATTTCCTTACTGAAAGAGTGGTCAGGCATTGGAACAGGCTGCCCAGGGTAGTGGTGGAGTCCCCATCCCTGGAGGTGTTCAAAACACATGTAGATGTGGCACTTCGGGACATGGTTTAGTAGACATGGTGGTGTTGGGTGGATGGTTGGACTTGATGATCTTAGAGGTCTATTCTAACCTATGATTCTGTGATTCTAAGTCATACTTTCACGGTGCTGTAACCATTTGATTATTGCATTTAGGATATGAACCAACAATTTCTCCTTCTTTCATTCAAACATTTAAAAACAGGAATTCCTGCCAGCGATCCCATGAAGATGTCATCCTGAATAATGCACCAAAATATGCATTTACTGTTCACAGAGGTGACAATATGCTCAGGATTTTCTGACTCATTAATGGAGACTCCCAATGGAGAGTCCTCAGTGGTCTGGAGCCCATTTGGAGGTGCCCGAGTCCCCAGGCTGTGCAGGATCTGAACCCTAACTGTGCCCGCCTTAGCAGTGCTGAGCCGCAGGGATTCTGAGCCCATTTGTCCCATGCTGCTCTCTAAAGCCACCACCATCAGCTCCTTCCTCTCCCCAGGTATGTTGCCCTGGTACTGAGGGTGGCAACCACCTGGGCCTTTGCCTCACTCTCAAACTCAGGCTCAGGCCAAAATCTCCATCCCCAGTGTAAAGATATCGCATCTGTGGTTACTATTCCTTTGTGTCTGTCCTAGCCAGAGCTGCTTGAAATCTGTTAGACGGCATGTCCTTATGGCTAGCTCTTTCATTACATCCATCCTTAATGTTTGCACCTGCAACACACTCCATCACAAGCCTGACGCATCACTGGTTTTAAGAGACATGTATCATGCTGTAGCTGGAAAGGTTCTGACACAGAAGTGTCAGATGGCCTTTGAAGGAGCTTACAGGGTGTCTGTGGCGCAGGAAAACACAAAACGTAGCTCTTCAGACTGCCAGTTATAGATGTCCAAACATCCAAACTCTGACTCATCTGAGAACAGAGATGGCATAACAAACAGATCAGTGCCCATCACAGAGCGACAAAGACCTGGGTGACTCATTTGCATCCAGTAATATATGCAAAAAATTATTTTCATTTTTTATTTTCTGTTATAAAAAATTGAAAGCTATTAATGAGCACTCATGTTTCCTGTTATCCTCATCTCTACTGAAATGTCAAATATGTTTAATAGATTTTCTCAGATTGGAAATCACGGAGGAGGATGTTCAATTTGTCTGATTAGCTATAACATACAATTTTCACATATGCTAATAAATAGTCTGTGGAAGATGATATTTTCAATTATGTTTGCCTGTTAAATATATACTTGTTATAATTCTTTCTGAAAGTCATGTCTTGTGTCTCTTAGTGAAGACATACTGGTTTTTCCCTGTAAATGACAGCTATCTCATCAAACAATAGTAACAAAAAAAAACTTGTTGTGATACTGATTTCCTTCTTTGTTACATGCCCAAGGCATGAGAAGCAATGAATTATTCACTACTGAGGAGGGTTACACCAAAGCTGCATTCCGCCACCTCAAAGAACGTGACTTACTGATGGTACAATGCCAGCACAACCAAGTTAGTTTAGTTGGCTCCGGCACAGGACAGCAGAAATGCTTTCACCCAAGTTCCTGATTCCTTTGCTAGAAATAAAACTGTTTTCTATGCTTTTGTAAGCAACGACAGCGTGAGAAATTGGGCCAACAATGAAGCAGAGCATATTATTGCTATTCAGAAAACCTTCTGAGAGGTAATAGGAAAAGGTGTGCACTGAATATGCACATAAATTATGAATAGATAATTGTTGTCACTGGCTAATTTAGTAGGTATTGACCTCTTCTTTCCCCTATGCAACTCTTTGTTTTTTTCCCCTTGAAGCACAATTTGCTCTTTATTGTAGAGCTCCAGCAGAAAGATGCTATAAAGTAAAGCATCTTTTCTGCCGTTTTTAATCTTACCCTAAGGAACAATCTAGAGGGAAGCTTAGTTGACTTTGCAGGAGATCAAGAAGCAATGAAAACATGTTTACCAGGCACTTGTGGCTTAAAAATTTGGTGTGACACAGGTGCCTATACTATTGCTATTCTTAAGGGACCATTCAACCTTTAAAACCAGAGGCTGGAGAAGTATTTTTAGCTGACAGCTAAATGAGAGGGAATCTCAGAATTTTACCAGCTGTTCTAAGGAAGATGAGCTGTTTAAGTGAAGTCATTATATACTCACTAGGGAAACACAAAGGAATTGGGGTGCCAACAGTTTTATGCAGAGTTATAAGTAGTGCTGAGATAAAAAGAAAAATGTTTGTCTCAACAGTTTTCCCTAATAAAAAAACATACAAGAGAATTTGCTTTAAAGGAAAGTTTTGACTTAGGCCATATTTTGGTTCAGGATAATATATTTATATATTTTAATGAGATAATAAATACCTGCTGTATATAGAAAGCTTACAGATTTTTCATACAGATTTTTTTTTTCTTCCTCTTTTTCGTCACACTTCCAACCAGTTTGTTCCCATTAAAGGCATAGATGATGTAGAGGGAGACGTATTCAACAGGATATTCATCAGACATTGCTAAAATCTTAAAGATATTTTTGCACTGTAGAAATGAGTGGGTCCTCTGTTGCCAGAAACTCACTGCAAGCAAACAATGCTCACTTTAATGGCAAGGAATCCCATAATAAACAGAGAAAGCCCTGTGGAACAAAAGCATAGTTTCAGTGTTTGCAGTTAGATCTTGAACATTACCTTCCACAGGTTAAACTGTGTTAGAGAAAGAGGGAATATTCCAATAGAGTTTCTCATTTGTGCTGAGATAGAAATCCATGTATTCAGAGAAACATGGAGTACTATAGAACAATAACAAGAGAAACCTGGTAAGTCATTAACTCAAAAGCTACTCTACTGCAGCCTTTCAACGTAAGTTTGGTTGGATGGCTGAAATGTGGCAGCCACTTAATACCAACTTGTACCTAATAGCAACAGCTCTCTATTATGTGGTGGCTGCAGGTAATGAAGGCCTGGACCTGACAGCCTGGGATTGCTCTTGATTTAGTGCTAGTTTTGAAGCAGGAAAGTAATTTATCTCCTGATTATTCTGTCAGTTCTTCTTACTGGAACAAGCAGTTGTAGAAAACAGTAGTCCAAACTTTTTGTGTCACCATGTCCTAGGAACTGACACAGCTGACAAAGACCTTCTACTGTGAGAAGTTCATAATCTCAGGCGAATTAGGTTCTTTCAAATCCGTTCCAAAATAAATCCTTGATTTCTGATTCTTCTTTGGTGTGTATCTTTAGTGGAAAGTTTCTCCTTATTTGGAGTTTTCTGTGGTTTTAACTGTGTTATGTTCTCACTGTTTTTCTCAATACTTCACTTAAAGAATAAATCAGAAGCCAGCGAGTAGAATTGTCCTTTGTTCTTAACTTTGTTGATAGTGACATAAAACCACAAACTAATCAATCAGCAACTGAAAAACAGGTGTCACGTTCCAAATAGCTATTTTTTTTAACTTCTTCTTCAGTATTTTGTATGATATATTGCAAAATAGAGCTGTTTCCTGGAAAAATAGCAAAATAGGTTAAGCTGAAACTAAGCATCTTTTTTTTCCTTCATTTAGACTAGCGAAACAGCAGACCTCATTCTTCTGATTCTTTGTCTATGTATTTACATTCTACAGCTGAAAAAGGAAATTTTAATGTAAAGTGTTCACCTCCTCACATAAACATACACCTATTCCATCTTCTATGCATATAAAGAGATGGAATGGTCTTATAATAAAACCTGATTTAAGACTTTAAAGTCAGGCTTCTGTATTTCCAGTGGTGCTCAAAAGTTCAAATGTTAAGAATTCTTATGAAAGTCGTATAGAATAATATGGGAAAAGTCCACACGCGTGCCCACATATTGAATACTGGATGCAAGTCTTTCTCCTGACTCTCAGTAAGGATATGCTAAAACTGAAAAAGATAGAGAGAAGATAGAGAAAGGAGAAGTGATGAGAGTGATGAGGAGCAATTTCACTTACAGTGAATTATTAAGTGAAGATTTACTCCAGTTGAGTAAATACTGATTTTATAATATTTTTTTCAATTTACTATTTTCTGTGGTTTTCTACTTTTGTGTGTACAGGAATTTTATTTTCAAAAGATAATCTGTAATAGTATACGCACTGTTTTACTATATTTCTGCTTGATCTATGTGCCAAGGGCAAAATTAAAGAAGCATGCAGTCTAGGAAAACTGTTCGGACTACTGACGTCTTTTAGGGAAAGGAAAATGGGTAAGAATGCAAGTTTAATCCATAATTGTTTTTGCAATTAATTAGGATACAAAGAAAATATTAGCGGACTGAGACATTAGGAGTCTGGGGCTGTTCTAATAAGCCACCCAGGGATAAGCAAAGGTCTTGAGCCCTTGGCACATGGGCTTCCATACATGTTCTCCTTAGCATGTTCTCCTTTGCCTGAAGTTTGACCTGAGCCAGCTGGGCACAGTTTGGGATGAACAGTGCAGGCTAGAGATTGCTGCCAGTAAATGGTGTGAATGAGATTTGCTCTTGTTTTGAGTGACAGGTCCCTCCAAGGGGTCTCATGCTGTCCTTGTGCCTCTTTTGTAACATACCTACATACCAGTGGGTACACAGACCTGTCCTAACTGATGCTTGAATTACAGACTGTATTGCTGGTTGGAAGGGCAGTGTGCATTTTTTGAGAACGCAGAGAAAGAAAAAAAGGTGATGAAAACTCCTCTCTGGGATATCGTACCTTGCTGTCAGACTGGACTTCTAGTAAAATAATAAATCCATACAGTTGTATCCATTTTTCTTTACCCCTTCTGGAGACCACCTAGCACTTCATGATTTTTTGTGGTCTCTGGGGGAAGGTTTCACAGAATGTTAAATGCCCATAAAGTCAATTTTTCAAATGAAATGTTCCCAGCCTCAAGGTTAGTTTCAGACATCAGGAAGTGCTGACCACCTGATCTTCTCAGACTGGTAAATATGAGGGAGGGATTAGGGAGAAAAGATGTTTCTCCAGAGAAGTGCAGATTCCTTTCCCACAGATTCATGGCACAAGCATACAACATAATCAAGAGCTTGATGAGTCTCCAGGGATCTAATAAAGCATAATAAAATTATATTACATCAAAAACATCTGAACGAAATAAATCATTTGAATACTACCCTTGAAATTATCTTGTGTAGTTAAACAGAAAAATGATCTTAGAATTTCAGAGGGATTTGATTAGTTCTGTATTTTTTCCCTGAAAAAAGTCTTGTCCATATGTCACTCTTCAAATTCATACGACTTTCCAACTGTTTTACACAATGAAGCATATAATTAGCTCTAATGTCTGTCTTGCAGCTGCTTTTCAGAATTCTTCCATTCAGGAAAAAGTAGGTGAGGAAGCAATAAACAATGTGTATGTATTAAAGAAAAATGGAGCAGTAAGATTTGTAAGGAGAGGACATATCTCTTTACTAGATTACCTGAAACAATTGGAAGAAGACAGATGTTTGAGTGACAAAGGAGAACTTAATGACGAAACTATGAGCCACAGTGGTTTTTTGGGTTTTTTTCCTCTCTGCCATCTTTGCTACAGAATGTAGAATTTTCTCCAGAAACATCGCCTTCTTCACATGCTTTGATCCTTACAGTTACATTAGCGTTACTTTTACAAATAATAGGTGTTTCCTGATGCAATTTAGAGAAGCTAAGAAATAAGAAAAACAATTATAAGGCCATGGTTTGCATACATCTCTTTTGTAAGTCTCGACTTTTTCTTCATAGAATGATAGAATCATAGTACGGTCTGGGTTGGAAGGAATCTTAAAGGTCATCTAGTTCCAACACCCTGTCATGGGCAGGGACGTCTTCCACTAGACCAGGTTGCTCAAAGCCCCATCCAACCTGGCCTTGAACACTGCCAGGGAGGGGGCAGCCACAATTTCTCTGGGCAATCTATGCCAGTGCCTCACCACCCTCAGAGTAAAGAATTTCTTCCTTATATCTAACCTAAATCTACCTTTTTTCAGTTTAAAGCCATTGCCCCTTGTCCTGTAACCACATGCCCTTTGTAAAAAGTCCCTCTCCAGCTTTCTTGAAGGCCCCTTTCAGGCGCTGGCAGGCTGCTCTGAGGTCTCCCCGCAGCCTTCTATTCTCCAGGCTGAACAGCCCCATGTCTCTCAGCCTTTCCTCACAGCAGAGTTGTTCCAGCCCTCAGAACATTTTTGTGGCCCTCCTCTGGCCCTGCTCCAACGGCTCCATGTCTTTCCTATGCTGAGGGTTCCAGAGCTGGACGCAGGGCTCCTGGTGGTGTCTCACCAGAGCAGAACAGAGGGGCAGAATCCCCTCCCTTGTCCTGCTGCCCATGCTGCTGGGGATGTAGCTCAGGGTATGGTTGGTCTTCTGGGCTGCGAGCACACATTGCCGGGTCATGCTGAGCTTCTGGTTAACCAACACCCCTAAGTCCTTCTCCTCAGGGCTGCTCTTAATTCCTTTGCCCAGCCTGCATTTGTGATTGATACTGCCTCTCCCTGTGTGCGGGACCTTGCACTTGGCCTTGTTGAACTTCATGATGTTCTCACAGGCCCACCTCTCAAGTTTGTCCAGGCCCCCCTGGATGGCACCCCTTTCCTCCAAAGTGTCAACAGCACCACATAGCTTGGCATCATCAGCAAACTTGCTGAGGGTGCACTCAATCCAAGCATCCACGTCGCCAACAATGATGTTAAACAACACTGTCCCCAGTACTGACCCCTGAGGAAGGCCACTCATCACTGGTCTCCACTTGGGCATTGAGCTGTTGACCGCAATCCTCTGAGTGCAACTAAATGGTCTTTTCTTAGTGTTTAAATGATTTAGAAGGAATCCTCTAAATTCGTATTACCCAACTCTAATCCCAGGTCTCCTGTTGCACTAGCACACTTGCACTTGTCCTTGGAATTTATCATTGTTAAAGTTGCCATCCCTCACAACTGATTGAACATTGCCTTTTATTGTTGTGCCTTAAGCTGTGGTTTGTACATGATGACAACAGAAGCAGTGCTGAGTGTGAAATTCAAAACTGTACAATATACTAAATGTTGAAAGCTCCTGCTATGTTCTCTGTAATGTGTTATTTCATTTTTTACTTTCTTGACTTTAAAGCAAACTGTGGTATAAATACTGGTGCTTTAATAATTAGTTATCACAAAATTCTGTAACAGTAGTTTAGCAACAGCTCATGTAAGAAATCTAAATTTTAGTCTAAACATTTAGTAAAATCCTGCACTTTCAACAATAATAGAACTACATTGTCAATGTTGCCTATTTATCAGTGAAACTTTTTTGAAAATTTTATACACTGATTTTGATTTCAGTAAGAGCTTGAAAAAATGTTATAGCATCAGACAAAATAGTATGTTAATATCTGTAGTGAGAACCTTTTTTAAAGCAGAAGATCATTCTAAGAAGCATTGTCATGCTCTGTCAATTTTATTTTTCTTTCCACAAAACCTTCTGTCTCTTAACCTTTACTGTAGCATGAGAAAATTATTTTTTTATGAGTCATTCTGTATGTCCACCAAGTCAGGTTTTATTTGGGCTGGTGGACTTATTTTTCTAATTTCCTTTCTGGTGTTTCTGCAATAGTATATAATGTAGAAAAGAGAAGCATTTTCTGATTTGCCTTTTTTTCCAGTGTTAGTTTTAGAATACAGTCTTTTTTCCACACTATAGCTGCTTTGTCAGCGGGAAGTTACACAGTTTTCAAAACAGGACACCAGTTATGAGGGAACTTTATTTATTTTCATTGTCTTTATTTAAAAGTATGACACTCTGTTTGGTGGTCCAACCAGCCAGCTCTACAGTCCCATCAAGCTCTGTTTTGTGCTAAGGATTGATATAATTATATGCAAGATTTCCAGCCTTCTTGGTTTCAAGAAGGCCTTCAAACATTGTTCAGTCACCATGTGCTCCACCAATGGTAAGACTGACAGATTGGGAAGGAAGTTGCGTGGTTTCCAGTTATCTAAAAGGCACAGATACTGATTCCAAGTCCAATTACTACGTCTCAGTGCTGGTACTGTTAGTAGCTGCACTGCCAATTGCTGTAGGAAGAGAATCCTGCTGCTCTGGGACTGCTGGAGAAACTGGAGTACCCTTGAAGCTTACTTTCCCCCAAAATCAGTTTGTAAATTGAAACAGCATGGGACTTTCCTTATAATGCAATAAATATACTGTAATCTGAGTTTAGTTATGTACCCATTGTGTATTGACACACAGGTTATTTTGCAGGAAAAGCTACTAGTCTGTTTCCCAGTATCGTCTATTTTCACTGTCTTTTCCAAGTTCTCTAAATCAGAGAAATATGTCTCAAATTGATCTCTGTCTTTGCAAATACAGGTGACAATAAATACCTTATGTCTGAGTATACGTTATTCAATCCTATTACTCATATGTCTCTATTAGCTCATGCACCGGTTGAGGGAGCACTTGCTTTCTAAGGTGTCATCTGCAGAAAACTCACAGTTTGAGACAGATATCTCACAGAAGTGTCACATTTTTTTCCATGACAGGTAGGTGGATAGTGCTTGGCTCTGTTCCTGCTATGGCTTCCACTTCTGATATTGTGAATCTCCATTTCATCTGTTTATTTTTATTGAAACCTAACAATCAATGGCTTATGTGCAAATAGGTTTTCTAGAGGCTGTAATCATCCTGATAAGCAGAATCAACTTGTTCCCCTTCCAATGCAACAAATGCTGTGAGCTGGATGGTAAGCATCTCTCACTGACCAGCTAAATTACATCCTGCAAAACAATTCACTGGTAAATGGAACTAAGAATTGCTTCTGGTCAGTAGAGGCAGGTAATTTCTCTCACACATACACATACACAAAGTCTTCTGCCACCACTAATTTCTTTGCTGTTCTAAGTAGCACAGCAAATTCAAACCCAGGCAGCAGCAACAGTATGGCCATAAATTATGAAAATTGTCACAGTGTTTCCAACTCATAGCTTTTCCAGTCCAATATCTAATTTCTAGAGGTTAGTACTAAAAGCTTTATAGCAAGATATAACCAATTGTGCATGAAAATATGCTCCCCACATTATATCTCCTTCTAATCCTTACACAGTTGTGTATAAACCGTCAGGCATGATGGTTGATTTCTTTCTTTTTTTAATATTTTTAATATTCTGTTGCATCTCAGGGTAATCTCATCATTCATTCATTCTGCTGTTTGGCAGACCAGAGAAGCATTAGGCCTTAGCATCTTATCAGTCGAAAACTCCCTGGCAAAACTATATTGTGAAAAAATAAAAAAATAATCAAAAATGTAACTTCTATCTGCTTTGCATTGTTCTCCTTTTATTCTTATACACCTGTTTAAATCAATAGTCTTAGAAAAGATAAATCTGTGAGAAACTAGTGTGTTGTACTTCCTTTTGTCTTCCTAAGACAACGGAATGCCTTCCCTTTTTTTTCCGACCTGTGAGGTATAACAAGAATTTCTGTGAATATAAGCACTACTTTGATATAATCCCTACTTTGTCCCTGAAGTACCTTGTCACTAACACACTGTGTTTAATATGTAATATTATAACGTACTTAACTATTACAATGAAACTCATTGTTGTGTCTGTTTAAGAAGTCCTTATGAACATCGTCTATCAAATCTATAGGTATAGCAAATAAATTCTGGTGTTTCGTCACAATCTCTGTAGATCTTTGAATCAAGTTCTATACCCATTCAAGTACTGTGCATATAGAGTGATCTTGTTTGAATTAAAAACTATCTATCTGAAACCCACTAATTTGTCTTGCAGAAGTTCTTGCAAACCTCTTCTTTTATAGGACTAAGAATTTGGGGATTATCCACCTCAAACCTGTTGTCAGCCACAAATGAGTGATTATTATTGGGTTGTATCTCAGTTAAATGATATTAATTGCAAAGATATTTGTAGAAAGTTTTTTTTTAATCTACAGTTTGATAAAAAATTGTAAGGCTTGCTATAGAAATCCAGGTAGCTACCAAAGACAGAGAAGAGTGTTTGATGTATTAAAGAACTTTTTGTTAGACAGTGAACTTGAGGAGACTCCTAATACGGCAAAGAATCATTTACTTATCATTGGAAGAGGAAGAGCCCCGATTCCACTTAAGGAAGAGAACGGACTGAGTTTCAGGTCAAAAGATTCAATAGATCTAGACACTTTGGAAAACTTTGAAGATAAATCTGGCAATAAACTCCAACAAGCTTCCCTAAGAAAGAAGAGAAAGTATGTTCAAAGCCTTAACCACTGACTAACACCTTGTGAATAAAGAATCCAAAGTTAACTTTGCCACAGAATAAGATTAAAGTTCGTGAGTGCAATATATATGTCAGGTCAAGTATGTAGATAATCAAACCTGTTGAGAGGCAAGTGGATCAGGGAACTGAAATACAAGTTCTTCAAACACTGTTGTAATTGCTGTTTTTATGGTAAAAGCAGGGCAGAACACTAACTACTGATAATCCTGTGACAGCAAAATCTGTGTGCTGGACAAAGTCTGAAGTGATTGATAAATAAATATAGGTATTTTGATGACTAAGGATTAAAATTTGTTTAGACTCCCCTCAAAAGCATAAATTGTCCCCAAAGAATAAAGTATCAAGCTTTGTCTTCCCTTTTAAATTGTCATAAGAGCTACCAGAGTCAGTATCACGTTATTTAATCTGTTTTAAGAGCATTTGAAACAGAAAATTAAATGCTGCAGGTATATGGTGTTTAAAGGGCTTGACCTCATTGTACTAATGATAAATCAAGAGAAATGCCCTTCAGATTATCAGATGAATTGGTTTTAAGTAACAAGAAATCAGAATCATCCCTCTACTATTTAAAGAGAAACCTTTTTTGGACTACGTGACACTGGAACAAATTCATCAATTACCACATCTCAGTACAGTAAGAAAGAGGAAAATTAGAGACTGGCTAAAGTAGAATTACACAGAAGACTTGAAAATATTATATCCTTAATCAGGTAGAAGGAAAGAAAATGAAGAAAATGATAAAGCAACAGGAAAGATGGATTTTAAGAGAGAAAGAGGAAAAGGAAGTCTCAGTGGAGGCAGTACAAAAGGAAATCTTGAAAGAGAGGGATGAATATCCTATCTTAGGTAAATATGGTGGAAAATGAATATCAAATTGATCTGAGGTCAGATCTAAGTATGAGAACAGATGTTCGTTATCCACCCAGAGTCTTAAAACCTACCAGCAAGGGCATGCAATGCCGATTCTTCCCTTGCTACAATGTGGTCTGTGATCAAAGGGTTTACTAGCTCCAAGGGCATGACAGAGCCATTCATCTCCACACTGTCGTGTCATACTGCCTCTCATCTTTGCACCAAAGGGTGCCATGCCCAGGCAGCCAGCATCTCCCACCTTTGTAATAACATGAATGTCACTGCCCTGGATAAAAACAATAATAATACTAATAATCTTTCCAGTGATGGAATTACCTGGGGTAATGGGCTAGTAGGAAAAAATCAGAGAATGATATTAGCATAATTAGAAAGAAGAGAGTGATTAAGGGGAAAGAAAGGCTAGAAAATGAGATGGAGGGCAGCAGCAGGAGGCCTGGAGTCCTTGGAGAGTGGAGGCAGAGGGAGGGGAGACAAAAAGCTATGCTTGATCCGAGTTTTTGAAAATTACTCAATCTTCCATGTGCACTTCAGAGATGTGAGGATCCAGCAGTTACTGATTCACTGACTATACATGCAGAATTCAAAAAAATACACAGATAGTTACTGAGCTTATGAAATGGAGGCAGGGAGACAGCTAAAGATCCTATAGCTGGAGAAAAGTGGAAAAACGCTCAGCAAAAAGGTACAGGGTGAAGCTCAAGGAGCAGAAGATCAAACACCGCTCGTAGAAAGTGATTGTAAAGAAAGATTTTGACAATGGGGTAATCCTTGAGGAGTCACAGAATAAGGACAGATAAATAAATAAAAACAATTACATAGAAAGAAAAGAATAGAAGATGATACAATGCAGACACAAAAGAACAAATGGACCAAACAAAAATCAGAAGAAGCAAAGCTGGTAAAAGAAGGAAATGCAAATAAGCATGGGACTCAAATCCACCAACAGACACAGATACCTGGCTGGCTGCCTAAGCAGATCTAGGATCTAGGTGCCTAGAAAACATCTGGACGTATTTTGGAGGTGCAAAAGACAGAGCACTGGATTAGCCTGGTATTAACCAAGGGAGGAAAGAAGTCTGATTACTTGTTACCCATCCGACTACTCCTTCCTACTCTCACAGCTGCTTGTTGGACAGCCTCTTCAGACTGAGAACTTTAGGCTCTCAGTCTGAAGAGTCTCAAAGGATGAACCTCCCTTCCCAGCCTCACAGGTCCTTCTGCCCTTTTGCCAAAGACCACACCAGTTAATGTACTGCCTGGAAAGCTGTGATCAAAGCCCTGCTTTGCCTCAGGTCCAATGCCCATTCCACATATATAGCCTGCATAAAGACTCATCACAGTGGAGAAACAAAAAACCGTTTCAAGTTACAACATCTATATTTGAAGAAGATGCCCTTGAGGTTACTTTTTAGAATATTTTAAAGTAGCAGTGAATAATTCCCTATTCTCTTGGTGACAGTTACTCCGGTTGTATTCCAGCTGAGACAGTAACTGAATATCGATCAATATTGTATTCCCAGTCATCTGCAATACGAACTGAAAAATCTGTTCTAAACCTTGTCTCCTAAATATACTGCAGTTCTTTTTTTGCTGGCTCAGGACAGCAGCCACACTGTAATATGGAAGCCACTTGTTTATTTATTTAATAGATACTTCCTGGCTCCTCAGTGGTGTTCAGTGTCAGAGAAGGTAGCGGCTCATGATATGACAAAAGGTAAAATCCTCAGGTCTAAATGGGAGTAGAGACAACTTTACCCAAAGAGAGAAGCACGGTGTCCTGATGGGTGGGAGGAAGGGCTGAGGGAAGTAGATGAAGCTAAGTCTTTGCCTGTCAAACATGCATTGGCACATCAAAGAAGCCACACGAGTTGTCACCAGCACAGCACAAAAGATAGCATCTTTTCCTTTGGACATTTGCTTTCTATTTGAAGATTTTTCTCCAAGTCAGAGCTTGCCTTTGCAGGTATTTCACTACCAGCAAAATGCTACTTTCTCACCCATTTCTCAGCCTTTCTTGCTGAGTTTCTAAGCCACATGGCTTTCTGTCTGCAGCTGATATTAGATTTTGCTGGCTCAGAATTACTCCTTAAATTAAGGAGTTCCTAGGGGCTGAAAATAGTTCTAAAATTTTACACAGTTCCTGCTAAGAAACCAGTAGTTCAGAGCTGTTCCTGACCGCAACGTGGGGACTGAATTTGTTTCATAAGAGGATTAGTGTCCTACCATTAAGCTATTTTCATGATGAAACCCAACATCTGCTGATGGTGGAGTCATGACAGGAATAAAGAGAATGTTCCTTCTGAGTTACATCTGCAATGAGATATCACCAGTTACCTTTTTACCAGCATGAGGAACTGGTACCATAGTCCCATGAAAAATATTTTATACTGAATATATATTTTCTAAAGTGAATAATGATCTGGAGACAATAAGCTCTTAAGGCACCTTCGGAGTCCTTATTTATCAGAAAGCGATTGCGATGGTGCAAAATGCATGTCGCTGTTACCACACCTCCAGACAGGATTCAAGAACAGTACTTATCTCTGAAAATTTAGAACAACCAGCTTCAAAGTCAAGTTCAAGGAAAAACAATGTTTTCATTATGATGCAGCAAAAAGGGAGCAAAGTCATTTAACAAAAATATATTATTGTTATTGCTACAATGTTCATGACCATGAGCTAGTCCTGTTGGATTCAGGAGGAACTTTAGTGGGATTTGGAATAATTTCAACTTCTTTTACTTCTTTATAGTTATTCAGACTCCACCACACACTCTTTTTTTTCACAAATCCATTAGCAATTAGTTCTATTTAGGTAAAAATGGAACAGTATGCCTACAAGATAGTAGGAAAAGCATACTATTCATAATTCAAATTTGGTATTTGAAAGCCTAGGTCAACTAACCAAAATATTAACCTAGAGGAGTTGGAATGGAACATTTCCTGAATGAATTTCCTTTCTTACCCAGCTGGTAAGAACTTGTCCTTGAGCGTGGGCACTAGTGTACACATGTGTACAAATGACATTTCACTGGACGCAGCTCTGCATCTGCACTGCTGCACTCGCTTCTGCTGGCTTTGGGACAGCCAAAGCAAGTAGTCTTCATTCATACAAATCTGGACCACAAAAAAGAAAAAAAAAATAACCCGAATGTCTAGATTAAGAGCTCTCTTTAGTGGTCAGGTTTTGAGGTACATGAAGAGCACTCTTTGGAGCAAAGAATAGTTGCCTTAGTTGGATGAGTCCTTTAACTGTATATAACTTACTTAACTATAAACAAAAGCAAAGAAACCAAATTTGAAAGCACCTTTCAAACAAAGATTTACAGTTAAAAAAAAACAGCCCAATGACATAGGCACTTAGCATTCTGGAGCTGATTGAGCCTTTTTCGTTGTAGTTTGACTTGTCCAGAGAAACCTGACATGCTTATTTTTCTGTGAACTAATTTCACCAAGATTTGCCAGATACAGTATTTTCCTGGTAAAAGAAAGATTAGAGATTTTCTGTTCATTCCCGTCAATGATGAAGTGAATTGGTGAAAAAGAGATGGGTTTCTACTGTGCAGTTTGTGGACTTCTCACCGAAATTCTAGAGGATTTTTTCTATTGATAGTCCAAGCACTTAAGAATACCTTTAATTAATTTTTATACAGCAACAGGGTATCAAACAATGTATTCCTCAAAAGGTGATAAATCACAAGAGCATATATAACATACATAAATTCAGTTTCTATTCCTATATGGTAACTACTTCTTTGTAGCATCTACTGTCCATTGTCAATAATATTTTGCATACCTGTTATTTTAATTTAACATTAACCTGAAGTATCTTTGTACCTTTCATTTGGAAAAACAACAACAGCCAAAAGATCTTCATCAAATACAAAGTCTTTTGACTAGCGGAGTACAAATACAGACTTGCTGTATGAATAATTTCTTTCATAATTATTACATATTGTAACGTCTGATCTGTTCTGACGTAAATGAAAACATAAATGTTCACCTTTAGAAAAGATTTATTACCCATTTGGGTTACGGATGAGCTACTCATAAAATGCAAGTGGTTTATTTTCAAATATTGATCAAAAATGCGTTGAAGTGAATACCTTTAAAATGCTTTGGGAAACAATTAAAGCATGTACAAACTTAAACAAAGAGATCTCAAGATCAGTACACTACCTATCTGTGTGTTTGATACAAAAAAATTAAAAAAAAAGGAGGAAGGTTCTTCACCTTCATTCGCCCTATTCCTTTGTTGGCTTTGCATATTTTTGTGGCTCACAAGCAATGTTGACAGTATCTAGTGTCCTTATTAAAGCAATATATAACACCCAAAAATGAAGAATATGTTAAAGCAGAAGAAAAAAACAACTTTCAAAAAAACCTGTGATATTAAAAGGTAATGGGAGGAAAAGAAAGTAAAAAAAACTTGCCTTCAGGTTATTTTATACTGTCTGAGCTTTACAGAGCAAAAGAAAAGACAGACCAAAACAGAATGGAGAGTGAAAAATGAAAAATATCTTGAAGACAGAAATTCTGCCACCTGTAGCTAATTACCAAGAATTTAGAAAACGTAGACTCTGAAATTCAATTTACTTCATGACATAGCAGCCTTCAATCAATTGTAGCAAGCTTGAAGGCAAAGTCCAGAACATGAGTAGTAAGCGGAAGACCAAGGAGCATGTAGGCAAACTCCTCTTCTTTTTCAAGGTTGGAGAGATCAGATTTTCCCCCTCTATATGACTTGCTTAAATCACGCATTTCAAACACTCCACCTGGTGTTAGTCAGCCACTTGTCCATGCCTTTGCTTGATATGCTCTAAGAAAAATTTGCTTTTCAAAGCAATCAGGCTGAATCTAAATGTGTCATCATCCATCACTTAAATCTACATAAATAAGAGATGATAGAGATGATACATAAAATAACTCACAAGCGGTATCTACAGTAGCACAGAGGCTTACGGATGAAGTTTCAGGCAACTCTGGATCCCTCCCTTTGGAAAGCTTCAGCAACCTGTTGCGTTATATCAGCATATGGTTTTCTTCTGCTGCAGCAAAGTACTTGTCCTTTTTCACCGTGCACTTTTAGCGCTATGCTGGGTATGCTCCAAGCAAGAAGCCTGCTAAAAATATTTCAATTCTTACTATTAGGGGCATTTGGGAAAAAACAAAAGGTGACTACAGGTGTTCAAGGCAGGTTCAGTCGAAGATCACAGTAATAAGAGTTTCTTCTGTAAATAAACTTCAATGACAGTTTTGAATCGTACAGTGCTCTTCTATGCCAAGGAATCTCAACTTTCTCAGAAAGACATTTCAAATATTTCATAGCCGAGCTGTTTGAAACAATGACAGTTGGCAGTGGGGGGAAACTTCTGTACATTCAGTTCAACGTAAATGAAAGAGCTAAAGCAGCCTAAATATCTTTGTAGTCAAGAACACACAAAAAAGTCGCAGTTTAGAAGAAAGCTATTTCTTTTCAAATAAAGATTTTTAACTTCTTCTGTGTAGCTCAGCTTTTCAAATTTCAGTCATAAGACAAACACAAATCAGTAAAATCAGGCAAGGAAGTTTAGGTCCATCATACCTGCTACTCGGTTCTGTCTTCTCAAAAATTCAGGCACACAAAAGGAGTGTTACTTAACATTTTCTTTGCAGGTAGAAGATCAAATGAAGTGGAACCAACAGAACTGTACACAGAATATGGAAGAAAAAAATATATTACTAAATATCAATAAGGGAGGAAAAGTATAAAGCAGGGATATAAAAATCAAATCACACTTCTTGAAGGCCTGGTCCAGCAGGAGATGTGCACATACTTCAGCAGAATATTTCCCTTCAAGACGTCTGCAAGACCACATTACATGAACTTATTCAAAGTGAGTCTGAATGAACAATTTCTTTTGAGCAAGTCAATACATACCCTAGATTAACTGAGAGCAGAGTGACAAATAAGGACATAAGGACACTGTGACAAATCCCTAGAGCTGAATTTTCAACAAGATGTACCTATTTCCTGCTTAGAACAAGGCAGACATCTACCTAGGTAGGTTTTCAAAGATTTTTTAAAGCTATATCTGAACATGATTCATATGTATATCTCACAATTTATGAACTATACTGCCACTGCAGAAAGAGATATATTTTATATGCAGCTTTGTGATTGGTACTCTGAAATCTTTGAGAATGAAACAGTGTGTAATTAGAAAAATTATTATTTTTCTTTAGGGGGAAATAATTCTTAAAATATGTAAGTTGATATAATACTTGTCAAGTCTCTGTTGAGGAGTGAATAGATCTTTGTGACTTTATGAGCTACTAAATTCTGACACAATCTTAATTATAGCTGAACAAATGCTGATGGTATGAAAAGAGTATATTTTCCTTAAGATATGCAAAAATATATCTAACTTCTGTTACACTTAGAAATAAGTCTTCTGAGGACACCAAACTCTCAGAGATTTTGTACCACTTCCTGTCATTTTAATGAAAGTCTCCTATTCACGTTACACACTCAGAAACAAAAAGACTTTGGGAAAAAAAAAATCCTCCTAAAAATGTCTTGAACATGTTCACGGAAGTTGAATCTGTTCACGGGGAAAAATTAATTTCATATACTTTTTAATCCAAAAATATTGCGAAGAAGAGTTAAAACTGTTGAAATATCTTTCTCTCTTTTTCTTCCAAATGTCAAAAGGAGTAGGTTTTCCCCAGTGTAATGATTTTTTCCCTATTACTAAGGGACTAACACTTGAAATTGGAATAATATAGTCAATATTGAATCAAAATAGCTCAAAATTATTTTTAATCAGGTTTTAGATTTAAAGATTTCATTGATTCACAAGCATATAAACTACTGATTCACAAACAGAAGTTTATATCTAAATTCATACCTATATATATGTACAGAGAGAGAGAACTTTGGATAATTTCCTGGGACTAAAAATATTCAACCACTACAGCTATACAGCATAACAAAGATGTTATTAAAAGTTGTGTATATCATAGCCGTAGAAATGACCTGAGCTGGAAGTAGAAAAGATTCTTTATTGTCTCCAAATAAAATCATAAGAAAAGGGCTCCAGCAAGCATCTAATAAGAAAATGGAATCCGAAACTAGAAAAATTAATACTGAAAGCAAAGGCATGAAAAGGTTCAGCATCTATCTAAAATATAGCTGGCAACTAAGGGCTGAATTGGGAATGATTTATTAGAACTCTGCTGTATGCATTTATTCAAAGGTCAGATGATATAATCAGAACGATCCCTCCTGGCCGTAAGATCTATGCCTCTCCAAATACATAATTGAAGATTACGAAATCACATCTCTTTGGGGAATGTTTCTTCCCACTCTGTTAGATGAGTAAGCTTATATTTGATCCCACATCATAAGTATTGATATCCATTATACATTTTCAGATTAGCAAATGCAATTATGCATGGTATTACAATTAGTCATGTATACCCAATTGTTTTCATCCTATTAGGCAATTATCCACAGTATCTTCTGACAAGCAGTTTCACTGACTAATTATTTATTGTACAAAGTGTGGACATGTTTTTAATTATATTAAATTTAATGTGTTTTAATTTCATTTGACCTATTCTCTTTCTAGAATTCCATTCCAATACAATATAGGTAACAGGAAACACATGTAAATTAAGCTATGCAAAGTCTAGAAATTCTCTGATCTACAAATACTCTATAAATTTTATCATCTATCAAATATGCAAATTCTGTGATTAACTGAAAGAGAGGTTGCAAAAAGAATGATAGTATTTTACTAGACCATCCTCTGAGGAAGCAGTGTTCTCATCACAGTGTACCTATGTGCACATACATATATACAAGCAGGTATATGTAGAATATGTGTCTATATATATTTAGTATGTATGTGCATATATAGTATCTATAATACCGATGTACAACTGAAGTGCTTTGCAGGCGCCGCCTTTCTGCTTTTGCATGACTCGTGAAATTACAGTGGCTAACACTGCAAGTGAAACTGTTGATGTGTGACTTGGATAATCTGCCCCTGGACTACCAAAAGCTGACAGTAAACTTTTAATATTCTAGGATAACATGAGATAGATAGATAGATAGATAGATAGATAGATAGATAGATAGATAGACAGACAGATAGACAGACAGACAGACAGACAGATAGATAGATAGATAGATAGATAGATAGATAGATAGATAGATAGAAGCAAGTACTCAAGTATAAGAATATATCCCACTGTCTCTGATTATTACCCGCTGTTGGTAATGCAGGTTGGCAGTGATGAGATCACGGATAGAGATCCCAAAGTCATCAAAAGGGACTTCAGGGCACTGAGGCTATTGGTTGAAGGATCAGGGGCACAGGTGGTGTTTTCTTCAGTCCCATCAGTGGCAGGGAAGAACACTGGAAGGGACAGGAAAACTCACCTGATTAACAGGCTCAGAGACTGGTGCCATCTGTGGAATTTTGGTTTCTTTGATCATGGGGAGGTTTACACGGCAACAGGCCTGCTGGCGACCGATGGAGTCCAGCGGTCTCAAAGGATAAAAAGGATTCTTGCCCACAAGCTGGCAGGGCTTATTGAGAGGGCTTTAAACTAGGTTCGAGGGGGAAGAGCAGATAACCTCGCTCACTAGAGATGAGCCCAGGCATGGCATGCCAGTGTTGAGGGCGAGATCGACAGCCCAGCTCAAATGCATCTATACCAATGCAAGTAGCACAGGCAATAAACAGGAGGAGCTGGAAGTCATTCTACAGCAGGACAGCTATGACTTGGTCACCATCACAGAAATGTGGTGGGAAGACTCTCATGACTGGCATGCTGCAATGAATGGCTATAAACTCTTCAGAAGGGACAGGCCAGGAAAGATAGGTGGTGGGGTGGCACTGTACGTTAGGGACTACTTCAATTGTATAGAGCTCAACAATTGTGAGGACAAGGTTGAATGCTTATGGGTAAAGATGAGGGGAAAAGCCAACAAGACAGACATCCTTCTGGGGATCTGTTATAGGCCACCCGACCAGGATGAAGAGGCAGATGAAGTTTTCTACAAGAGGCTGGCAGAAGTCTTACAATCGCTAGCCCTTGCTCTTGTGGGAGCAAGGACTTTTAACTTACCGGACATCTGCTGGAAATACAACACAGCAGAGAGAAAACAGTCTAGGAGGTTCCTGGAGTGTGTGGAAGAGAACTTCCTGACACAGCTGGTAAGTGAGCCTACCAGGGGAGGTGCCTCTCTAGACCTGCTATTTACTAACATAGAAGAACTGGTGGGAGATGTGGTGGTCAAAGGCTGTCTTGGGCTTAAAGACCATGAAATGACAGAATTCTCAGAAGTGAAGTTAAGAGGGGGGCCAGCAAAACCACCACCATGGAATTTTGGAGGGCAGACTTTGGCCTGTTCGGGACACTGATTGAGAGGGTCCCTTGGGAGAGAGTGCTGGAGGGCAATGGGGTCCAGGCAGGCTGGACATCCTTCAAGAAGGAAGTCTTAAATGCGCAGGAGCAGGCTGTCCCCAAGTGCCACAAAACGAACTAGCGGGGAAGATGATCGGCCTGCCTGAACAGCAAACTCTTGCTGGGACTCAAAAAAAAGGACAGTCTACCTATGGAAGAAAGGGCAGGTGACTCAAGAGGAGTACAGGGGTCTAGTTAGGTCATGCATCGAGGAAATTAGAAAGGCAAAAGCCCAGTTAGAACTCAGACTGGCTGTTGTAAAGGACAACAAAAAATATTTTTACAAATACATCAACAACAAAAAGAGGGCCAAGGAGGGTCTCCATCCCTTACTGGATGCGAGGGTGAATATTGCCAACAAGGATGAGGAAAAGGCTGAGGTATTTCATGCCTGCTTTGCCTCAGTCTTTAATAGTCAGACTGGTTATTCCCAAGGTAGTCAGCCCCCAGTGCTGCAAGATGGGGAAACAGAGTGGAACAAACTTTCCATTATCCAGGAGGAAGCAGTTAACAACCTGCTATGCCACCTGCATGCTTACAAGTCTATGGAGCCAGCTGGGATCCTCCCAAGAGTGCTGAGGGAACTGACGGAGGAGCTGGCCAAGACACTCTCCATCATCTATCAACAGTCCTGGCTAACAGGGGAGGTCCCAGACGACTGGAGGATCACCAGTGTAACACCCATCTACAAGAAGGGCTGGAAGGAGGATCCTGGGAACCACAAGCCTGTCAGCCTGACCTTGGTGCCCGGGAAGATTATGGAGCGATTCATCATGAGTGCGCTCACCAGGCACGTGAAGGACAACCAGGGGATCAGGCCCAGCCAGCATGGGTTCATGAAAGGCAGGTCCTGCTTGACCAACCTGATCTCCTTCCATGCCCAGGGGACCCACCTAGTGGGTGACGGAAAAGCTGTGGATGTCATCTACCTGGACTTTAGTAAGGGTTTTGACACTGTTCCCCACCGCATAGTCCTGGAGAAACTAGCTGTCCATGGTTTGGATGAGTGTACTCTCTGCTGGATAAAGAACTGGCTGAATGGCCGAGCGCAGAGAGTGGTGGTGAATGGAGTTAAATCCAGCTGGCGGCCGGTCACGAGTGGTGTTCCCCAGGGCTCAGTTTTGGGTCTGGTCTTGTTTAACATCTTTATAAATGATCTGGATGAGGGGATTGAGTGTTCCCTCAATAAGTTTGCAGATGGCTTGAAGCTGGGCAGGAGTGCCAACCTGCTCAAGGGTAGAAAGGCTCTGCAGAGGGATCTGGACAGGCTGGTTCATTGGGCCGAGGCCAACTATATGAGGGCAAGTGCCGGGTCTGCACTTTGGTCACAACGACCCCATGCAATGCTACAAGCTTGGGGAAGAGTGGCTGGAGAGCTGCCTGGCAGAAAAGGAACTTGGGGAGCTGGTCAACAGCTGGCTGAACATGAGCCAGCAGTGTGCCCAGGTGGCCAAGAAGGCCAACGGCATCCTGGCTTGGATCAGGAATATTATGACCGGCAGGAGCACGGAGGTGATCGTGCCCCTGTACTCGGCACTGGTGAGGCTGCACCTGGAGAGCTGTGTTCAGTTTTGGGCCCTTCACTACAAGGAGGACAATGAGGGGCTGGAGCGTGTCCAGAGAAGGGCAATGAGGCTGGTGAGGGGTCTAGAGAAGAAGTCTTATGAGGATCAGCTGAAGAAACTGGGGCTGTTTAGTCTGGAGAAGAGAAGGCTTAGGGGAGACCTTATCACTCTCTACAACTACCTGAAAGGAGATTGTAGTGAGGCGAGTGTTGGTCTCTTCTCCCAGGTAACTAGCGATAGGACAAGAGGCAATGGCCTCAGGTTGCCTCAGGGGTGGTTTAGATTGGATATTAGGAAAAATTTCTTTACTGAAAGAGTCATCAGGTATTGAAATAGGCTGCCTAGGGTAGTGGTGGAGTCACCTTCCCTGGAGGTGTTTAAAAAATGTATAGACATGGCTCTTTGGGATATGGTTTAGTAGGCATGGCGTTGCTGGGCAGATGATTGGACTTGATGATCTTAGAGGTCTTTTCCAACCTATGATTCTATGATTCTATGATCCTTGCGTGCTATGCATGATAATAATAATAAAAGAGTAGACAAATGGATATGACAAGCATTTCCTAGAGATCTCATCCTAGTTGCTTTGATAGAACATAGCCAATCAGTGCTGTGCTCATAGGTTTTAGTTACAAAGCAGATCTCACAACAAATGGATCAGAAAAAACGAGAAAAATTCAGAACATGCTAGAACTGGGTTTCACTTCAATTTCTCATTTTAACAGAGTTATAGCTCAAAACAATTAAACAGTTTAATGAAACCTATATTGAATTTGCAAAGATGCACTGTATGGAAAATCTTTGTATCAGAAACGCAGAAAATAAATAACATATAACAGTAAAAACTGTTAATGACATAATATAATCTCTAATTTATTTTCCCTCAGAGAGCTCAGTGTCTTACAAGTGAACCCTGGTTTCATCCTCTCCGCTTTATGTTTCTCTCCTTCTTACCTCCAGAAGGAAAGACCATGCTGAATGTTACACATATGGCCAATAGACCTACAAAGGAAAACCCTGGATCCTTTGCGTTGCAATCCAAGGCTCCGTTGCTGTTGATGTGCTGTCTCAGATGTATTCCTTTATTTCCTCGGTACCACTAAAAAATTTTGCCAGAGAAATAACTTTGCTGTGCATACTTAAACCTTCATTCTCATTCTTACATAATACTTGCTATGACAGTTAAGTAGTATGAACTGATTTTAAATTTGTTTTGCATTTTGTGTGTTGCCTTTCAAAGGCTACCAAGAACTACCAAAGGGTTGTAAAGAGTGGAAATGAGAATTCAGACATTACCTTGAATAAGAAAAGCCTTATTTGATTTCCAAAACTCTGCCCCAAATAATAGCTTCAAGCATTTCTTCACCCGTGAGAAACGCAACAAACATTGCTTTGAAGACAGTTAATTTTGTGACAAAAACAGCTTGTGTAGGTTTTACATAAAATTATTTTTATGTCAGTGCTGGAGCATCTGCTTAGCTTTTAAAGTCCACTATCCAAATGAATTCCCAGCAAAGTACTTCCTTTTTGTTTGCTTCAAACCAAGCATGTCACTTGGGTGCTGCTTTGTTGCATTGTATACAACAGTACTTTAATTTTGCTGCTTCTCTGCAAGAACTGGTTCACTTTTTCTTTTTTTTAAGATAGAGCTTGTAGAAAGTGTAATAGAGGCATACGTTAGATGATTTGATTTATCTGATGTCGATAGATTTAATAGCTGCATGAGGATGGATTCAATAATTTTACTTGTAAATGAACACTGGCACAGCTTGCCAAGAGAGGCTGTAGAGTCTTCATCCTTGGAGACAAACAAAATCTGAGGGGACATGGCACCATGCACTGAGTGATCCTGGTCGGAGATGAAGGGCTGGACCAGGCAGTCTCCCGAGGTGCCTTTCCAGCTCAGCCCTTCTGGGATGCTGTGAACTCCGCCACAGCTGTCCCTCTGTGCCAAAAGCCCAAAGTCTCCCTGAGCAGCAGACTCACTGGGCACCCTTTGTGCAGCATTTAGAAACAGGATGGAGAGCCATCCAAAACCATCAGCTGGAGGAAAGTGGTAGGAAGAGAAAGGACGATGAGGCACAGCATACATGCATAGTTTTTTACAGCTGAAATTCTGAGTACAACATAAACCCAAAGCACTCGTATTTTTTAAAAGTGCACTGAATTACACTCCGGGTGCTCTGCTCATTATACAAGGAGCATATGCTTGACATCAAGGCACCTGACTTCATGGTGTGAATACTCCCCTGCAACTTTAAACAGGGCTTCTTACCCTTCTGTAGACTGTGGTTTCCTGCAGCTGAAACAAACTCATTCTTTACAGCTGAAGAATTTCCCCTCATGCCCCCTTTTATGTTAAGGGAAGGGCTGAATGAGAAAATGCAGCAGTAAATTATCCATGAGAGGAGGCAGAGTGAGCCTACTGCCCTACAGGCCACCCTGACACCAGCATTAAGTGGCTGCGGGGTGTGATAAAGAGCAGCATTTGCCAGAGATTTAAAGACAAAATACACAGAGAAGCAGACATAGCTACACGATTCTTGAATATTTATAACGCAGTAGTTCAGAGGCCTCACTGAAAATTAAAGACCTTTTATGCTAGGTATTGTATAAACTTGTACAAATACACATCTTGTGCTTTGAAGTGTGAAGTTTATGAAAAGTACTGCACCGATGATAGGTTTCAGATTTAAAATATATTCTTCTTCCTCTTGTCATTTATCAGACTCTTGCTGGGATAAGCTGCCAGATATCTGAAGAAGAAAGAAAAAGTACAACTATAAACCAAGCACCCTGGTAAAAAAATAACATTGTCAAGAAAGCAGTTTTCCCCTTTGCTGATGTCTTGGATGGCTTTGTGTGCAGTCTAAAATGTCTTCTCTTCTGCTGATTTCATTTGAATTACAATGCAGAAAGGGAAGGGAAGGAGGAGAGATTTTTCCTGCTCTGCTGAGTTTAGCTGCCTCTAAGATTGACAGTGCTGGAGATGGACATGGAAATTCAGAACACGTCAGCAATAAGAGGCTAATGTTTTCTTAGAGCATAGTATGCTCACATTAGGACACAGCTGTGTGCACACGTGTGTACGTGTATCTGAAAAGCTAACATTGCAACTATGTAATGCTGAGTAAATCCTTAGAATGTGATGTAAGTAGTCCAGACACGTATGATTTTTATCAGTAACAGAATTTGCCCAATCTTATAAGGATTGCCCAATAAGACATGAGATTTGCTGTACTGGACAACTCTGTAGGTAAATAATTATTGCGACTCTGTGAAATAATTGGCTTCAAGAGAGCACATAGCTCACAGAAGTGTAGGGTGAGAGGAAATCTGAGATCATGCAGTCAGCACCTTGCACAACTTTCCATCACACCTCTGGAGCAAGTGGTGCTGGATCATTCCTGACAGGCATTGCTCTATCCTGTTTTTGAAAACTTCCATTTATGAGGCATCCACAGCTTCCCTACATATCCGTATACACTTTCTCATACCCAAAAAACATTCAATGTCAATGAACTCCAACTTAATCAATGAATGGGATAATGACCTCCCAATTTTGAATATGACAGCCTCTTAACCCAATAAGAATAATATAGGAAATCTAAATGCTAAATAAATCAAGAAAGATCTTCTTAAGCTGTAGAGAGAATTGTTGAACAGGAATAAAAGGTATACATGATGCAGCTGTATGATGCGGCAGTAGCATGCACAGATGTGTCAAGTGAACTAGGAGCAAGAAGTCAGTGAACGTGAAAACTGAAGAGTTTCCTCCTAAGGGCATAAAAGGCTGGAGAAAAATGAAGCCAGTTTGTTTAGAGAAATAGAGATAGAACACGATCTCCATTTTATTCTCCTAATAAAGAAAACAGTGTCATTTCTATTCATATTGACGGAAAAGATTTTCACAGCAAGTAGATGCCTTAATATCTTTGCAGGGGTTTGGCTTAGGACTTAATCACCAGGTGTCTCAAAATGGAAAAGACGGCCATGAGAAAGCAACATGAAACGAGATTCTCTTGGCTCGCTTAGTCCTGTTTGTGCTTCTACAGTAACCCAAAGACTGCTTCAGAAAATTACCCTAAAGAAAAGACTCCTCAGATCGTATGAAAACATCAGAGGATAGTCATAACTCAATCTTTTTTCCTGAAAAGGAAAAATCCTCAGCATATTCTGCAGTCCATTCTTTGCAGTAAATGAGGAAAAGAAGCTTTTCGTCACATCTGTTGATACAGGAGATCATTGAAGGTCTACTACTTTGTTACTTCAAGATCTACTACTAAAGTAAGTATATAGTATAGTCCTCCTGGCCACAAGAAAAAGAAAGGAACCAGAGCAGATGCATTGACTGCCAGCTCATTCTTATTTCAGTGACCTTCTTTCACCACTAGAAATTAATTATTTTAAGTGTATTAGTTCTTTAAGGTGAATTGAAAAATTAAGGTTAGTCCTTTCCAAAGAAAGTAAACCTATAATTTCTAACCTACCTACATTTGAATGATTATTTCAATTTTAAGGATATTTTCATTACAGATTTGTAGCTCAAATTTTATCTTACAGGATGAGTAAATACAATTCAAAAGGTTCTGACAGATGCTTTAAATGTTCAGCAGATCAAGACTGCACTGCAATATTAAGGTACAGAATTTGCAGCTTCTTCAACTTCAGTGAGTAAGAGTACAGGATGTGTCACTCAACGTGCATAGAAACTCCTAGTTTGATGCCTTCTGCTGAGTATAAGTAATTTCACAATTTAATCAGATTATTTTTAATGAAGCTCACATTTTATAAACTTATGAAAGATAATCACATGCATGTCTTGGTAGGCACATTTACACCAGAAGAAGGATCCTTTATCTATTTTTAACCTTTGCATTCCAATTAATAAGTATAAAATTAGGATTTTGATTACGGTATATTAACAAGAATTGTAATTGTTGGCTAAGTAGGAAAACATGCCTCCCAAATGAAGCAATGTGTCATTGACATATATCTCTAAGCCTTATCTTCACAGTTCCAGTGAATTTTTCCAAATGAACAGCCTAACTGGTAATCACAATGTTGCCAAGCAATAAGCATGAATTTTGTGTGTACCCTTCATCCAATTTATCCCGTTACAGCATTACTGTAATTATTGCAGGTCTCTCTGCGCTTCCGTATGCTGCGAATGTGAGCATCTAGGCCTTTGAAAACATGGGTTTAAAGCCCTGACAGGCAGGCATGACCCTTGTATAGGCCTGAGGGACTGATCTTCGCTCAAGCTAAGGCTGCATTAAGGCACTCTGTCAAGGTAAGGGACTTTAATGGGCAGGGAGCCCGCCAACTGTGTCCTCACAGTTTTCAGACCTTTCAGTTTGCGGGAGTGGATTGACTGTGAAGAGAAATTGTAGTCAGCTGAAGGTATTTGGCTAGTGCAATTTGGTGTGAATAATTATTTCCTGCTGACGATAAGCTGTGATACTTTATCTTTTATTGCATATAAAGGTGGTGAAATTATTATAGCTGTTTCCCTGAGCGTGCAGTTATGACATGGATTTGTTTGTTTTCTACTGAAGAATTGTTAAAATGTATTATGTAGAGAGATTTCCTTTGAAGAAATGGACTGCATAAAACAGTAGTTTTTTCCAGTGTAAGAGTAGTACTGAAAATATAAATATGAGTTAACATGAAAGTGTTGAAAACAGGGTAGAGGAGCACTATGCGGATGTCTGAAGAGAGCTGACAGCACCAGGATACAGAGCTCCTTCTTCTGTTTCCATCTGGCCCTACCTGATACCTCCCTGCTCATCGTTTGTTTTGCACAAGTGCAGCAAATCAGGCAATGCACAGAGAGGGAAGTGTGAACCTTGTGCCAAATATCTTACAGCTCTGAAGAGAAAGATTTAATGTATATCCATATTAATTATCCATTGATGTTACTTCTTTAAGTGCTAAAAAACATCCTTGTTACTATTAAGATTATTACCTTATTATTGAGATTACGATTAAGATATCCATGTTACTATTATTGTCCGTCTTTACTATTAAAATGTCCGTACTTTGCTAATTCAGTGGGTTCAGCTTGCAGAGCAATACAGCAAATGCTTACACACTATTTAATGAAGGGAAAACGAATGGTTCTACCTGCATTTTCCAACTGTAAATGTTCAAAGTACTGTACAAATATTGGCAAGTAAAATCCCTCCTCCTCCAAAAGCTGAGACCTAAACAGATTATTAAGACATTATATTATAATCAAAGAAACCAAGACATTTTAAAACAATTAACCTTGTTATGTTAAAATTGAAGGGTGGCATAGATGAAGAAGGCACAAACAACACCATGTGCCTAAGAGGGATGAAAGAAGCCCATCTCCTGTGAAATGTTGTGACTTTTACTGGTCAATTGAGCCAGAAATCTAGAGTCAGTAGATTTTGTGTCAGCATTTTCGGATGTCTGCTCAGTCAGTCAGAAAGCAAAAAGGAGGCAGGACAGTTTTTCACTGTAGCTTTAGGGTTCCTGAAAGATCACAAGAAAAAAAAAATGCCACTATTGCCTGCCTCCTTAAATTTGGAGTCATTCCATAAGGGGATTTTTATTCAGCTTGTCTCTGAAACAGTGTTCTACTTACAGAATTTTTTTGCTTTAGCAAGGAACACTGTAAAGATGTCATGCTACATTAAAATCGGCTCCCGCTTCTAAGTCTTCCTCCTTTCCCTTTGTTTTGCTGTGGCTCTTCTAAATCTCGGTAATTGCATTATTCCATTTACCAAAACAAGGCAGACCATGCTCTTCACAAAGCCCTTCAATTCTTTTATATTGACAACAATGTAGTACATTACTGCTCTCAGAGCAAGTGCATTTTTGGTTTACTTGTAAACCTGCTTCGTCTTCCTTACTAAGCTTTCTTTATCTCCTTCTGTTCTGTGTTTCAAAGCACAGAAACCAGTGCTACTGATAAGTTGGTATATCATAGAATCAGATTCATAGAATACTTTGGGTTGGAAGGGACCTTTAGTGGCCATCCAGCCCAGTCCCCCTGCAGTGAGCAGGGACATCTTCAACTAGACCAGGTTGCTCAGAGCCCCGTCCAACCTGGCCTTGAATGATTCCAGGGATGGGGCATCAACCACCTCTCGGGGCAACGTGGGACACTGTTTCACCACCCTCATCATAAAAAATTTCTTCCTTATATCCAGTCTGAATCTATCCTCCCCTAGTTTAAAACCACTGTTCCTTGCCCTATCGCAACAGGCCCTGCTGAAAACATTTTCCCCATCTTTCCTATAGCCCCCCTTCAGATACTGGAAGGCTGCTCTAAGGTCTCCCCTTAGCCTTCTCTTCCCCAGGCTGAACAGCCCCAGTCTCTCAGTCTGTCCTCACAGCAGAGGGGTTCCAGCCCTTGGATCATCTTTGTGGCCTCCTCTGGCCCCGCTCCAACAGCTCCAGGTCTGTCCTGTGCTGTGGGCTCCAAAGCTGGATGCAGGAGTCCCTTTGGGGTCTCACCAGAGTGGAGCAGAGGGGCAGAATCACCTCCCTCGACCTGCTGGCCACGCTTCTCTTGATGCAGCCCAGGATACAGTTGGCCTTCTGGGTTGTGAGCGCCCATTGGTGGCTCACATCAAGCTTTTCATCCATCAGTACCCCCAAGTCCTTCTCCTCAGGGCTGCTCTCAATCCCTTCATCCCCCAGCCTGTGTTGATAGCGGGGGCTGCCCCAACCCAGATGCAGGACTTTGCACTTAGCGTTGTTGAACCTCATGAGGTTCACACAGGCCCACTTATCGAGCTTGTCCAGGTCCCTCTGGATGACATCCCATCCTTCTGGTGTGTCATCTGCACCACTCAGCTTGGTGTCATCTGAAGACTCTCTGAGGGTGCACTCGATCTCTCTGTCTATGTCATTGATAAAAATGTTAAACACCACTGGTCCCGGCAGTATGGACTCCTGAGGGACACCACTTGTTACTGACGTCCTTCTGGACATCGAGCCTTTAACCGCTACCCTCTGGCTCCAGCCTTCCAAACAATTCCTTATCCACTGAACAGTCCACCCATCAAATCCACATTTCTCCAATTTAGAGAGAAGTATGTTATGAGGGACTATGTCAAAGGCTTTACAGAAGTCCAGATAGATCACCGCCGTAGCTCTTCCCTTGTCCACTGATCTAGTCACCCCATCTTAGAAAGCCACTAGGTTGGTCAGGCAGGACTTGCACTTTGTGAAGCTATGCTGGCTGTCTCGAATCACCTCCCTGTCCTCCATATGCCTTAGCATATTTTCTGGGAGGACCTGTTCCGTGATCTTCCCAGGCACAGGGGTGAGGCTGCTAGGGTGGTATTTCCCAGGGTCCTCCCTCCTACTCTTTTTGAAAATGGGCACAATATTTCCCTTCCTTTAGTCACCAGGGACTTCATCTGATTGCCATGACCTTTCAAATATCATAGAGAGTGCCTTGGCAATGACATCAGCCCATTCCCTTATGTATGCAGTATCTACATAAAATATACTAAATTTTATACAATATTTTATAAAATATGCATATATATCTTGAAACAATTGCGTATATGTGTCTATGTTGAATAACTATATTTATGAGAATAGGTTAGGTCTTAAAGTTTGTTCTGTTCTTTACATCTTAATTTTATATCATGAAATTCATTGTTATTCCTATGGCCTGTTTGAGTCACATTTAACTGATACACAGGTTTTCCTCTTTCATTCCAAGTAAGAAGATAATTTTTTCAGTAATGTTCATTAAAATATACCTAATGAAATTATCTCAAACAGTGTTTATTTTATTATTCAATCAGCCTCTTGTAATTAATAATTTTTTTATTTATTCAAGGCACTCAATCCTCACTAATGAATTATTCATTACCTGCAGTTTTATTTGAAATACTAATTATTTTGCTTTTACTATATAACTCAAAGTCCAACTGGTCCAAAAGGCTTCTAATCTCAATCAGTTTAAACATGAAGGGCTTCAATCTGCTTGCAGTTTGAGACCAGGTTTATTACAGTACAGTCTAGAAGTAATATTTATTTCATAATTATAGTTCATGACAGCAAATCAGATAGGACTGGAAACAGTATGTATTTCCATTAGAATAAGTTAAATACAATGTTTAAAACAAAAATAGTCTTTCAGATTAATTTTTAACTTTTATTTTTTGTTTCTTATTTCTTCCTCAGGTCCTCTTCCATTTTTGAACTCTTTTTATGTCATATTTTCAAGGGGGACAGATTAACAAAAATTAAAAAAGGAAAGGGAAAACACTGAAACTTTGCAAAAGAGCATGTGGCTCATTTTTGTTAAACATCAGTTTGGTTGGGGGAAGGAGGCTGGTTGTTTCTCGGCTTTTCTGAACAAAATTCTTTGCCTGGTTCCATAAAAACAAAGCACTGTTCTAAAACTAACTTAATAAAAACACCAATGTCCCTGTTTGCCTTGGGCCTTTAGGAAAGAATTGTTGTGGATATCCTCAGGTGGAGAGACTTGAGAGATCTCAAAGAGAGTGCTTTTGTACAGATCGTTGACAGGCATAGAAGAGAAGGACAAACTTATCAGCAAGGCCTGTTGTGACAGGACAAGGGATCATGATTTTAAACTAAGGGAGGGCAGATTCAAATAGGATAAAAGGAAGAAATTTTTTACACTGAGGGTGGTGAAACACTGGCCCAGGTTGCTCAGAGAGGTGGCTGATGCCCCATCCTTGGAATCATTCAAGGCCAGGTTGGACGGGGCTCTGAACAACCTGACATTATGACGTATGTGGAGTTGAAGAAGTCCCTGTTCACTGCAGGGGGGGTGGGCTGGATGGCCTCTAAAGGTCCCTTCCAACCCAAAGCATTCTATAATAAGAATGTTTATAAGGAAAGTGGGCACAGCACCTCAGATAGAAGTGTATAACATTTTATCACTAATGTAAGGAAGGACATGTGATATTTTCATCAAGGCCATACCAGTAACCTTATACTGAGCTACTATGGTAGTGGGAACTATTTGTATACGAGGCAATGAGCATCTTGCATTAAGATTCCTTATGAATCAGACCATGGTTTTCAATGTAAAGCTAATGTTTCAGAACACTGTGCTTGGTGACACTGTAGCACACAAATACCATCAAATGAATCATAAGTAAGAGCATAAGCATTTCAGAGCATACAGTTGCATGTCTAACTGGTGAACAGAAATGCACATGTGCAGTAGATGTCTGTGGAGATAAAAGGAGGTATTTACATATATTTACACATTCTTTAAAGGAGAAGCAGTTTCCACATACAGAGGTATCTGGTTTGTGCCCTTTTACTTTTTTGCTAAACCAGAAAGGTTGTGAGTGTGATAACTGTTCAGTGCTCACTTTATTATATTATTTTCTAGACATAGTAAAAGAAAAACTTAATCGCAGTTTTAAAGTATAGCACATATTTTTTTCTATAATGATTGTAATAACATTCAGATGACTGTTTGAAAGGATTAACTTCGTTAAAGAGATATTTAATAAGCCTATCTTTATTAAAAGCCTATATCAATGCATCACAGTGCAGTATAGACCAATGTAAGGTTATACATAAAATATAAATATCAATGGTAATACCAACGGAAATAATAAAACAGAACTAGTGTAAATGTCAAGGGCAGGACTTTCACACAAGCCAGCTTTCGTTTTACATTACAGTAAAGAGCTAGTTTGCGTACTTTTCTCAGTAGTTTATTAAACTTAATCACTGCTGTAGTTGCCAATTTTTGGCAGTGCCAGGATGAAGCATCAGCAGTTTTTATGACATTATATTTGAAAGTAGTTCTCCTTATGTACAATTTCCTTCCCTAACCACTTTCAAAAAAAAAAAAAAGTAGGGTGTTTTGGATTTTTTTTGAGGGGTAGAGGGTTAATTCCTACATGTCATATGCAATTCCCACAGGATAGAGCTGAGAACACGCAGGGTATTAATCTCTAGAATAAAATTTTTCTTTAGCAGAAGAGCCTTGAAAACATTTACATCATTTAAAAAACTTCAAAAATCCCAATTAAAAAAAAATGCCTTTTGTTCAATATTTCTAAACAATCTGGTTACAGCTGATCTCTCTGAGTGACCATAATGTTTCAGAGGCAAGGTTTTTTTAATGTACTTAAAATAGCTTAGCATTTTTTAGCATTTATTTCATTGGAAGGCATATTTTGCCTCCTATCTTATTACTTGACACCTACACAGCTGAACTGCATAACTCTGTAAGAAATGCTGGAGAAGCTCCTTCTCTGAGAATGTGACATGAACAACCAGTGAACAGTTAAATAACGGCTCAGGAGCTGAAAAGAGAATAAGGAAGTTCAGGTGTGTAACGGGTAAGATGTGTATTTGAAAAAGATGGTTAAGACTGATCTGTATTGAAGGTCATGAGAATAATCCATCATATTCTACCAGATGATGTCACACCATGTTGTTAAACATGTGAAACATTCAAGTCCTAGCAGTTGCATGGGCAATAATTAGGAGATACGCAGTATTATCATGATCCATAATTGTGGATAATATATTTGCTATATATTTCTCCAAAAACATCCAAAGAGAAGCTATGTGGTATCCAGCTTCCTGCTGTAAGGGGGAGAAAGTAAAAAAGGAGAGAAGTTAGTGATTTTGCTAATGGCTTATATCAGCAATAAATGCAGTACTCTGTTCACCTGGCAGTTCAGCTCTGAAATCTCATCGGTTGGTGGAGATGAGACAGTGTTTGAGGCATTAAAATCAGTAAGCACAGAAATATAAGATGTTACTCTTCCTTCTCCTTAGGTCCCATGCTGGAATTAAAATCAAGAGGAAAACAAACTACTACTCCCTCAAAACAAATTAACAGAAAATTATAGAATTCTAGCATATGCTTGTACACCCTTTTTTGCCTTAGAGGCTTCCCTTATAATGAAATAAATTGGGGGGGGGGGAGCGGGGAGAGTCTGTTACTTTCCTTACAAAGATATAGTCCCAATGGGTGATGATCTAAGAAAAACTTTGGTAGATAAATATTATCCAGTATATGTCAGGTAGCATGCTATTTCAGAATATACTGAGGAAATAACATTAACTGAACAAGGACTTACATTTCATTGGGAGGTGGAAGGTATGAAAGTTACACCAAGTAAGCAAAGGGAGCATGTTACCTGCCTGCTGCCTGCCAGATGTGCAGCCTTCCTCCAACGTGTTTAGCTCTTTTCAATCCACATCCAAGCTTTGACCTGGCACAGCCGCCTCCACTTCACTGCAACATCTGTGAAAACCACTACTTTTCCGAGGAAGCTGGTAGAAAATATGTAGGCAGGAACCAAGCGAGTTAAGCAAGATAAAACTGCAGGCAGAGGTAAGACTGCTGAGGCAAGACCTCCAGCTACTTGGCGGTGGAGCTATGTCTAGTGAAGGGGAACCGCGCCGTGCCCTACGGTTGTGGATGTCCTGCTTGCACAGTCTCAGTTGCCTCAACAAAGTGGCCGAAAGAGGGACTTCTACAGGTTTTCACCTGTCCATGTTTCTCAAGGGAAAGAACACATCTGTATAAAATCTAGCATTTTAAAACTCTGGAACTGGGAAGATTCCTCATGGATATCCCAAATGATTTACCTCAAAATGGTCCATGTAGTATTTCTCCTGTGTCTGACTGCATATTTTTTCCCTTTGAAAACAGACAGGCAATGGCCCTCTGGAGTCAAAGCTTTTTAGACTAAAAATTGCTGATCCGGTTTGCTGCTGCTGCACAAGTTTTCCAAGTGAGTGCTGCTGAGCGCTCTTTGAGACCTTCCACCGAGTTCCAGTGGCTTCATTAAGATGATTTGGATCAGGAGCTATTTATTGCCAATTGGTTTTGTGTAGCATATAGATAATAATAGTGCTGGAGAAAGTGGTCCTCTGGCAAATCCATTGAACTGTACAACAAAAAGTTGCTGGATTTTTTAACTTGAAAACACTGATCCATTGGTGTTCACGCTGTACATATTCTCATAATACTGTAAAGGTTTTGGATAGCCAAACCATTCCAGGCTGATTTCTATCGTCTTCCTTTACCATTCATTACATGTGAAGGTGTTGCAAATGAGCGGTTAGGTTGCTTAAATGATCACTCAAAGGTTTTGCAAGAAAAGATTATACTGAAAATTTATAAAATGTGATCTTACAAAGTTCATTGGCAAGGTTCACTCTATTACTTATCAAATGAATGGAATACAAAATCGAAGGAAGTTTTGAGTGGAAAATTGTTTATACAAAGTAAAAGTGTAAGGGGTAAGGGAGACCTTCCCATTGAGTCACCAGGTTTGGACTAGACCTGCTTGCTCTCTAAACTCTTTCTCAGAGAGGAGTCTAGGTGCGGCTGGATCCAGAACTGGCTTTAGACCACAACAGTTTATGCCTAAGGAATATGTTTACCAGCAGTTCAGGGTGTGCTCACGTTTTAAAGGGAGAGTCACAGGAATTTAGCAGCTATTAATCACTATGTAACTGGAGCGTGGAAGGCTCCACTGTTAACAGCTGGGCCTACAAATTGTCCTGCCTAAAGATGCTTATTTTCTTTTTGTCTAAATGTCACCATGTGTTCTATAGGCACCTGTAACTGTTCTGTTGATGTGACTAATTATGCAAGTGTATATATGTGTATGTATACATGCATGTATATGTATACAAATGTCTTCACGTTCTCTTTAACTGTACTAAGCCAAATATTACAGTTTTTCTTCGACTTTGCAAGTCGCTGTATCTGCCAATAACTGATTACTGAATTCTAAATTTAGTAAAATTTTAAGTTTCTAAGCACATGTATAATCCTACTGAGGGAAAATTTCAAAATATTTTAGTCTAGCAGTACTCGTTCCATTAAAAAAAATACATTCTATCTCACTATAGCTCATCTTGCTTTCTGAGAAGTAGCTAGGTATGTTCTAAAAAATGCATTTTTCGCTCATAGAAATTCCCCTAACTTTATTTCTGCTCTTAAGTCTTACTTTCAGCTTCTTCTTCTTAAGTCTTACTTACAGCTTAGAAAAATAAAGTTTTGTTTACTTCCTAATGAAAACTATGAAAAGGTCAAGAAACGTATTTGTTTCTAGGGCCTCAGACAATACCCATCATCCCACCAGAACCTGAAGACAAGGCACAGCAGAGAATATAAAGACTCTGTGCTGTACTTTCTTAGTCTGTGGTGAAATGCCTGCAGTACGGATTGCCCTTGTGAGTCGAGGCAATCTTTACAGTTGTGAAGGTGATGCTTACAGCTTTGTTTTCTTATAAGGAAAGCTCTGACCTGAGTTGCTGTAGAAACATAGTGGGAGACAGCCAGAAGTGTGTAGGTCTATTAGGGAAGATATGTCACTTACATAGATGCAGGACCCAGAAAGGTACAAAAAGACACTACAGGCTACTTCAGGGCACTGCAGCTGGATGCAATATCTGCATGATATCCTATTACTCATTCAGATAATGAACCACTTGAATTGGGAGCGGGCTGGAATTTAGACATGCAAATACAAGTCTCTTACTTTGAAAAACATTCTGCTTTCAATTACTAGTAACCAGGATCCGTCAGTCCCTTGCTGCTTTTCAGAGCTGCTGCTGTGGCTGCATCAAAACAGTCTGTGTCTTAACTAGACAGGTCATTCAAAATCGCAATACCTAAGCAGGACCCAGAAACCAGACATACCACTGACAAAATCCTTTTTGGGAACTCAATCCAGTAAGAAATTGTACAGTTACATTTGAGGTATCACAGATGCTGTTTCAGTTATCACTTTCAAAAGGTTATCTGGAGGAGGCAGTGGGGGTAGCATTTCTCTTTCTTTGACAGCCTTGTGGCTGGAGCCCTCCCCGAGAGAGTGTGTGGCTGGAGCTAGTTCCCTTTTCTTCCTGTGAAGTTCAGCTCATGCATGCACGTATGCCTCAGGAGCCAAATACTGACTTCCAAACTGAGGTCCTGTGCCTGCCACCGTCATTCTTACAACATATTGCGAAGAAGTGGTGGAGGAAGTACAATAAGACTTTAACTCCTGAGTCAACTACTTTTCCAAGTAAGCACTTTGTTAAAAAACGAAGATGTCAGAATACTGAGCTGCAATAAAATACAAAGAAAGGACCACTGTGTACTGAAATCCCTCTTTAAAACAGAAAAACGAAAGCAGCCTAGATCAAAACATGCCCATGGACTATCATCTGTCCCAGAGAACCCCGGAGTAACACCCAGCAAAAGTAATTGAGATGCATCTATTCATTTCTGATTGCCAATTTCAGCTAAGACTGGAAAGGAACAAGGAAATACTCCCTAGGGCTAATACCATCCCAAAGGGGCAGAGGGCTGTCAAAGCAATGAGCAGCATAAGGCTGAGTGGTGCCTGGAAATCGTGCAGACCTTCCATCCCGCGCCCCAGGGAAGGGCTCGGGGGACAACGACAATAATTAATTTTTTGCCATCTTCAGTTCTCACTCTGCAGTCAGCTAAGATTATGTTTTGTTTTGTTGGGTTGAGGTTTTCTTCTGATAATTTTCTCTTTTATTTACAAACTGTAGTGTCGGAATACATTCTGCATGACTGACACTGAAATTATTTGTCCTGAGATTTGAATTGGCAAGTACGAAAATCACTGGGCCAGAACTGCCAACAGTGTAAGTTCTTTGCCCAATAAATAGTAACAGATGCTCATCTGGAATAAAATAATGAGCATTACACTGTGTAAAATATACTGCACTGCACAAAATGTAAGAAATTATCAGACTTTTGATAGGACAATTACCCACTCCTTGCAAAATATACATACTCAAGAACGCAATTTTTTTTGAAAGAAATCTTTGAATTATTGGGTAACTAGAATATCAGTTGTTTCCATTCCTTTAATGCTTTTTAATCTATCATTTGTCTTAAAACCCTGTAATATTAGTTGAATAATCTCCATAATACATTTCTAATGCAGCGTTGTCCCAATTTTACAAATGGGTGACTTGAAGCACAGGGACTTCTAGGCAAATATGTCAGAAATCAGGTTACTGACATGTGAGTTTGACTAGTTAGTAGCCCATTTCAATACTTTCTGAATACATATAAATTCTTATTCAATTCAATAATAACTTCTGACGTTCAGCTGCTGTAAAGTTCAGGACACATTTTGCAGTGAAGGAGTGTGAATCAGAGAAAGGAAATGAAGCACAGTGTTCCTAACATCTACCTAGGCTCCTAATTTAACTGCCACATTAACATCAGCTAAAAAAACCCTTGGTCTCCCAGATCTCTCCTGAATATTTTATGCTTCTCTTGAATAAGATTATATTTTTCTCTTCCACATTCCTATGCTAACTGACGTCCTATTCACAAAGACATGGTCATCATAGTTTATGCAAGAAATAGTGATTTTGAAGTGGTATTAATGTCTAAATTTGGGGGCCTTGGCATTTCTATAATTCTTCCTAGCAGATGTTTACTTAAGGAAAGAAACATAAAAAAAGATCATTATTAGCTGGTTTCCAAGTACCCTTTTATTGCTGGAAGTCATTTCCCCTGCAAGTCAATGTTATTAACTGTGACACTGCCGTACACCAGCGTGCCATACTCCCAGCACGATGGGAGAACGCACCAGTGCTGCCCACACCCAACAACAGCCCACGGTGGAGACCTACCCCTGCTGGCCCTGGGTGAAAGAGCCTGTGTATATAACAATACTACAGCAGTGCAGCTTTAGTTTCAAGTAAGAAAAGGAGATTTTGGGCACGGAATACGTAGGAAGTAACCATAATTTGAATTGCTCTCCCCTTGGCTGAGCTCTGAAGCCGAGGAGTCAATGTGTGGGCCAGAAATGAGTCATCCCTTGTGCCCTGCCTTGGCTGATAGCCTTGTCACTCAAGCAAAAGGCAGGTGTGACTCGTGGGAATAGCCCTCACTATCCAGCACTCCGCATGGCCCAGCTAGCAGCAACCGTCCAGCTCAAAAAGAGAAAGCACAGGACTATTTAATATATTCTTCCTTTTACCAGCCTGCTTCCCTTTGCTATTTCCCTCAGACAATGAACAAGACAAACTCTCTGATTTTTGGTGTTTGGAGCCTGGGACACTTGTTAAGACTACGGACCCCATAAGAAGTAACATTTCTACCCTCTGCCAGCTCTCTAAGTGAACCTGTCCCCGCTCATGAAGTCAGCCACTGGTAGCGAACAAGCGACTGCTCAGAGGTCCCCACTGGTTGCAACCAGGCAATATCAGCAGCTTCAAGCAAGTGTGGTGAAGCAGGCAAACCCAAACTGGTACTGATTACGTTCCAGACCCTTTCCCAGCAAGGTATCTGTACATTTCTTAGAGGTTATTCACCTGATGCAGTTGCAGCCAAAGACAGCTGTTATGAAATACTTTCTTCCTGGGACACCATAAGAATTTGTTCCTTTTCTAAGCTTATACAGAGACATATACGTGTAACCAAATGCAGCACTTAAAACAGATATGAATAAAAATGTATATTGATTTGTTTCTCTTTTGTGTGAAATCTAATTATACTACACTTCACATGCCACAAGCTCTCCCCCAGAAAACAGATTTTTGTCATTTTTGATAGCTACACTTATTAGTATGTACTTTTTAGCAGCCAGAAACATGTTACCAGAGCAGCAAGAAGTTTTGTACAACAGACCTATTCAGATTTTTGTGTAGTAGTGAAACCAGTAAAATGTATCTCAGAGGTGGAGTGAAATATAAATGCTAACAAGGGCAGTGAGAGCAAAGTTAGATCTCAGGCAAGCTGTCTTGCAATGACTACTCAATCAACCCAGACATTTTTTTTACGATTGATGGGACTGTTAGGCTTGAAAAAAAAAATCACTGCAACATCACTAAGCACTGAACTTGATGAAAGACAGAAGAGCCTTTCGTCAGAGCACAGGCATTTCTAGAGTCCCTTCACTTTCTAGTGGAAGTCACAGGTCATTCCTTACAGTTCTCAAGGTGAATTAACAAACTGAGCATATCTGTCTCAGGCCAGGGCAGATTTTGAAAGTCAGAACAATCCCTTTCACTTATGACAATTCCCAGATGATTCAGTGCTTTGTTTTATTTAGTGTATGCTGTAAACTGAGCTGACTTTTTCAGTTAGATCTTCAAAACCAGCAAACTGTAGCATTTCTGTGTGCCTTACACCAAAGATGTGCAATATGCTCAGAACCAGAGAGCAGCGTACAGTCAGGAGTCAGGACAAGAGACAGAACACGTAGTTTTCTGAATGCCTTTGCAGTGCTGCAAAAGCTTTCTTTGAACAAGTAGATGTTGGATACCAGGTGATACATTTCACTTTTTTTGTCTAAATGATGACTTGTCCATAATGATTCTAGTAAATAGGACTTGCTTTGGCTTAGAAAATCCAAGGGAAATAAACAGGAAAATCCATTCAATTTTCTGTACAATGTTTGTGATATACTTTGCACTGACATGATTTACAAGGAATACGGCCTTTGGCTATTTCCTCAGGAAATGTCCTGAATTTTTAGAGAAAAAGTGGGACAAAGAACAGGCTCAACAAATATCTATAAGGAATGAAATAGGCAACGTAGAAGGATGGACTATATATTACCCCAGCCCATATGGAGAAAGAAGTTAATGTTATGCAGAAAGAAATAACAAACTGCCCAGCAATCCAGCAAGGATTCTCTTTAGATATCCTCTGCAGCATTATTTGCTGTCTCCAGCGTTGCTGTCAGAAGGTTGGAGCCCCAGAGCGCAATGGTGAGGGACACTCCGAAATTCAGATCGCTTTAGTTCACCACAGCCAGTTGACTGTAAATTCCAGTTTTAACACCCAAATTCCTGGGAAATCCTACAGTCTCAGGAACCTTTCTCATGGACATCTGTGCTCCATTAAACTTCAGGAAGAGGCATGGCTTCCAGCCCACCTTGTCTTTCTCTTTTTCCATCCTAACAGATCAGCAGGTCCTGTTCAGCTGCTTTCTTCCAAAAGGTCTTCTTAATATGTCCTTGTCCCTGCATGGCAACAGTGAATTCAGTTTCCCAGGGGATGCTGTTGAGACACAGGCTGCAGTAGTTCTTTGGCTGTATGGTTCCTCTGCAGCCACTGGCAGCTGCTTCAACAACTCCACGCAATGCTACAGGCTTGGGGAAGAGTGGCTGGAAAGCTACCTGGTGGAAAAGAACCTTGGGGTGTTGGTCGACAGCCAGCTAAACATGAGCCAGCAGTGTGCCCAGGTGGCCAAGAAGGCCAAAGGAATCCTGGCTTGGATCAGTAATATTATGTCCAGCAGGAGCACGGAGGTGATCGTGCCCCTGTGCTTGGCACTGATGAGGCTGCACCTGGAGTGCTGTGTTCAGTTTTGGGCCCTTCACTACAAGAAAGACATTGAATTGCTGGAGCGTGTCCAGAGAAGGGCAGCGAGGCTGGTGAGAGGTCTGGAGAAGAAGTCTTACGAGGATCGACTGAGGGAGCTGGGGCTATTTAGTGTGGAGAAGAGGAGGCTGAGGGGGGACCTTATTGCTCTCTACAATTACCTGAAAGGAGGTTGCACTGACACAGGTGTTGATCTCTTCTCCCAGGTAACTAGTGACAGGACGAGAGGCAATGGCCTCAAGTTGCCTCAGGGGAGGTTTAGATTAGATATTAGGAAAATTTTCTTTCCTGAAAGAGTGGTCAGGCATTGGAACAGGCTGCCCAGGGAGGTAGTTGAGTTCCCATCCCTGGAGGTGTTTAAAAAACATGTAGACATGACACTTGAGGACACAGTTTAGTAGACATGGTGGTGTTGGTTGGATGGTTGGACTTGATGATCTTAGAGGTCTTTTCTACGATTCTATGATTCTGTAGCCCTCTTTTGTTCTGCCTCTCTGCCCTTCCTCTTCTCCATACATGAACATTCCTTATTTCTCTTTAGCCCACATTGCAAATGTTATGAATGTTTACTCTTCAAATCTAGAAAACCAGAATGATGGGATTTTATGAAACAATCTTCTTGCTACCCTTCTGAGATAGGCCAGCATCAACCGTATTTTGTATATGTCTACAGATTCACGACAGGACCCGTGAGTTGACCCCTCCACATTTCTCATTCAGAACATTCAAATATTTCTCCTGAATTTTTAATGACGGAGGCTAGGAAATTAATCAATAATTCATGTCAAAACTATAATGGAATAAATCTCAGGCTCAGTAAAACTGAAACTCTCAGGAAGCAGAGAACATAGATGTGCTGCATTGAAGGTAGAAAAAAGAAAGGAGGTGAAAAGAGGAAGGAAACTTTCAAATGAAACTCTGCCACTGAACCTTCCATATCACAGATACATTTCTATCTGAGTGTTTAACATGTATTTTCGTACTGGAAAACAAAAGGCTGCAGCTAGGTATCAGAACAGCCTTGGTAATCTCAAGATCACAGCCAAGTACTAACTATTCCGCAGCAAATTATTCCATGATCAAAATCGATGCATGACTGTGTCAAACCTTAAAAATAAATTAAAAGTTAGTTTTTGGAATACAGAAGGAAGCAATAAATCACAGTTTTCCTGCTTATAAGTTAAATGTCTCTCTTACCCAATTTATTCTGTTGCATAAGATCTAGTACAAAGCATACACTTCAACATTAACCACTTTAGGATGCTCAGTAGGGCCTCTCCTGCTGATTTTCTATGTAGAAATCACAGCTCTTCATAAAAACTGTAGGTATAAGACACAAGTCATTAAAAAAACTAATTTTGGGGGTTTCATCTGTGCTTGAAATAGCTGGTAGAAAAAAAAAAACAACACCAAAACCACTACAAAAATCTCAAAAAACAGAACTAACCTGCTTCAAACTCAAGGAATAAGAAATAAGCTTGAACACTACAAGAGACTGCAACACTACTGCCACACCCTGCTGAGGTGGAATGGTATTTCAGCAAATGAAGTAAGTCATCAGTGAAAACAAGAAGCTTGTGAGAAGCGGTTTCTTCTCCCCCCAACTTAAGCTGCTGAAGAAGAAAGAAAACATGTCAGAGCCAAAAGACCTTAGGCCAGTATAATAATGCTGTGTGCTACCGCAGTAATACTCTCCATGCTTCTGCTTTAGTCAATAAACTAACCATATGTTATTTTCTCTCCCTGTGTTTTTCATATTTCATAAACTGTTCCTCCCTAGCCTTTTGGCAAGAGCCAGAAAGAAGAATGACTCACATGTTCTGGGATTTAAAAGGCACATTCTGTAAGCACAGTTAGTGAGCCCTACCTGCCAAAAATAAAGCTTCACAAAGTTTCTTCAGAGGTGAGTTGTCCAGTCTCCCTTAAAACCCTGACTTCATCACAGAATCGATATTTACAACTATTTTATCTTTGATTTGTTTGGTTTTGAACTTTTTCTTGAACTTCTGAGCTGATGTCACAGTGCAATAACTGTATTGTTCCTGCCATCAACTCTGTAGAAGGAGGTAAACTAGGAGAAGGTCAAAATGACACCCAGGAAAATTCAGATATTAATAGAAGACAAATGCTTAAAAGAAGATGACGAGAAGAAGTGATGATAAAAGGAAGGCTAGTGAAAATGTGGGCCCTCTCTGGAATGAAACAGGAGACCTGGTTACCTAGGATATGGAGAAGGCTGAGGTACTCAAAGACTTTTTTGCATCAGTCTTCACCAGCAAGTGCTCCAGTCACACTGTCCAAGTCACAGACAGCAAAGGCAGGGACTGGGAGAACTGCCCACTTTAGGAGAAGATCAGGTTCAAGACCATCTAAGGAACCTGAAGGTGCATGAGTCCATGGGGCCATGAGGTGCGTTCACAGATCCTGAGGGAATTGGCAGACGAAGTTGCTAAGCCACTGTCCATATCTGAGAAGTCATGGCAGTCTGATGAAGTTCCCATCGACTGGAAAAGTGGAAATATAACCCCTGTTTTTAAAAAGGGAGAAAAGGAAGACCTAGGGAACTACAGGCTAGTCAGTCTCACCTCTGTGCCCAGCAAGATCATGCAGCAGATCCTCCTGGAAACTATGCTAAGACACACAGAAATTATGGAGGTGATTGGTGACAGCCAATGTGGCTTCACTAAGGGAAAATCAAGCCTGTAAATTTTGGTGGCTAAGACAGGGGTATGGCATTGGAGGAAAAAGGAAAAGCAACTGGAACTGCGCAAAGCATTTGACACTGTCTCGAATGCTACCCTTGTCACTAAATTGGAGAGATTTGACGGATGGAAAACTCAGTGGATAAGGAATCTGTCTGGATGGTCGCAGTCGAAGAGTTGCAGCAAATGGCTCAATGTCCAGCTGGAGACCAGTGATGAGTGGCCTTCCTCAGGGACTGGTGTTGGCACTGACACTGTTTAACATCTTTGTTGGGAGCTAGACAGTGGGACTGAGTGCACCCTCAGCAAATTTGCTGATGAAACCAAGCTGTGTGATGCGGTTGACACGTTGGAAGAAAGGGGTTCATCCAGAGGGACCTGGACAAACTTGAGAGGTGGGCCCATTTGAACCTGGTGAAATTCAACAAGGCCAAGTGCAAGGTCCCGCACATGGGTCAGGGCAGTCCCAAGCACAAATACAGGCTGGGCAGATAATGGATTGACAGTAGCCCTGAGGAGAAAGACTTAGGGGTATTGGTTAACCAGAAGCTCAACATGGCGCAACACAGAAGGCCAGCCGTATCCTGGGTACACCAAAAGCAGCATGGGCAGCTGGGTGAGGGAGGGGATTCTGCCCCTCTGCTCTGCTCTGGTGAGACCCCCCCGGGAGTCCTGCATCCAGCTCTGGAGCCCTCAGCACAGGACAGACCTGGAGCTGGTGGAGTGGGGCCAGAGGAGGCTCCAGCAATGATCCGAGGGCTGGAACCCCTCTGCTGTGAGGAAAGGCTGAGAAAGTTGGGGTTGTTCAGCCTGGAGAAGAGCAGGCTCCAGCGAGACCTCCTTGCAGCCTTCCAGTACCTGAAGGGCACCTGCAAGAAAGATGGAGAGGGAGGTTTTACAAGGGCCTGTAGTGATAGGACAAGGGGTAATGGCTTTAAACTAAAAGAGGGTAGATTTAGATTAGATATGATGAAAAAATTCTTTACGCTGAAGGTGATGAGGCACTGGCCCAGGTTGCCCATAGAAGCTGTGGCTGCCCCCTCCCTGGCATTGTTCAAGGCCAGGTTGGATGGGGCTTTGAGCAATCTGGTCTAGTGAAAGGTGTCCTGGCCCATGGTGGAGGAGTTGGAATTAGATGATCTTTAAGGTCCCTTGCAAACCAAACTGTTCTATGATTCTGTGATTGTATGATCCTATAAGTGAATATATAGTTGTTCAGTTTTACTGATACTGGAAAAAGTTGGCTTTTAAAGCATTGACTACTATGGTGCCTACGTGTAGTTTCCATCACCAGACTATTAGCTGATTCTTCCTTACTGCTGGCTCAGAAGTAAAAGACTTCAGAATTTCACTTTGTGCAACACCAAGAAAGAGAGAAGACTGGGCCTCTCCCAGAATTTTAATGTCCTCTTTCCTAAGCCCTGAAACTCCACCTCTGAAACACAAGCAGAAAGCTTTCCTGTCATGCGCTGGTGAGTAGCACTCGAAAGTGTTAGCTGAGGTAGCTGGGATACAATCTTCTCAGGGCATACTGACTGTCCCCCTCTGTAAGTCGGCACCCACATCAGAGTGTGGAGATGTGTTTCTTGGTTAGGCTTGTGTGCGAGAAGAAATGTGTAAGTCAGAGTACAGTCAGAAGGGGACCACAAATGCTCCACTAGGCAAAGAAGCGCAGGAAGGAAAGTTTTTTGCAGGATGGAAACTAAGAAATGTTTGCAGTGGGAAAAAGGTAAAGTTGCTTGAAGCTCAACTTCGGGACAGTATTGTCACATATCTATATTCAGCTAATTTATTGACAAACATGCTCTTCTCCATTTGCTCCTACACTGGGGAAGAATTACTATCATGAACCGAATGATTGCAACATCATTAAAATTATTAAGACTTTGTTACCATACACTGTGATGTATGTGGAACATTCTTTCTAACACACAAGTATACATCTGTTCCTATCAAATAGCAACACACATTTGTGCTGGTTCAGGGGAAGGCAGGCAAAGAAATGTTATAGATAAGAATAACACCTGGTATTTCTAGGATAAGGTCAGTGCAAATTTATTTCTCACGCTGTTCTACACCCCTGAGATCCTTTTCCCTTCAAAGCTGACCTGACTACTAAGTTGAGTAACAGTAAAAGTTCAGCAACAGCAGATGTCTTCTTAATTGAACATGGTGGGTTCTCACAGCCCACTGTAGACTCATCTCTTTTCTTCTATTCATTTTTTCGATTAACCTTTCTTTTTAGGAACCTGGAGTGAACTTTTTGTCCCAGAAAAGTTGTTTCTGAGCAGCGGGTTGCAAAAAGATGCTCTCATACAGAAATCAGGAAATGAGAATAGATTATTGATTTGGCTTGCTGTCCTCTGGAAACCCTGAAATGAAAGAGACGTCCCAACAGGGAAACATGCTACTCTGGAAGACTCAGCGACAATCTCATTCCTTCGCATACCACATGGGAAGATGCTGATTTTGAAGCATATCTTTTGCATACGAGAAAGCGTTTGGTCACATCCACTAAATTTCTCATTAAGCAGCTTTTGAAAGGAAACAATTACAGATATGACTGTGAGTTCAGGAAGGTTGTCTTCCTGTTGGTAGACAACATGTAACCCCATGCTGGGTCTCAGTGTTACTGTGTGAGCGTTGAATAACTCCACTTCAGAAACCGAACACACTGGGTCTTACTTTAGTGAGAGAAACAGCTTTTTTTTGTGTCCTTTTATGTTAATGTAGGACAATGTTTTGTGGTTTTCCTTGTAAGTTCAGGCACTGCTATGTGTCAGCTCTTTAGTCTCAAGACGAATCCAGTTGACCTGGTTTCACTTGGGTGGAAAGCTGACATAGCGAAATGTGTAAATTACCGTTGTTCTTGTTTTGATTTGGATACTGTTCAAGTCATGGCATTTGTAAGTTTAAAAGTATATGTCAAGCATGTAATAATAGTATAAAAAATCTAACAATTAATTAACATTTTGACAATGCCTCCAGTGTGAGAATTAATGCAGTTAAATCAAGTATGCTAATAAAAGCCAAGAGAACAAGAACAAAGCAAAGAAAATTCAGCTTTATTTAGAATGTATACCTTCTAGAAAGGGCTTTAGATTTAAGGTAAGAGCACAAAGCATATTTTTAAAATGCTATTGCCAGTCTCACAAATATTCCTGGGGTTTTGCACAGCTTTTGAAGAATTATCTATAAAATAGCAAGTATATTCACACACAAAATGTCACAGGACTTCTGAGAACCAATGATATTCCATATTCTTATCGTTGGTTCTTGGCTGATTTCTTTGGCCAGCATTTTAACACTCGTATGCCATGTCTATTCATGGTAGAAAACCAATGTGATCCTAAATTTTGAGAGATGCAAGGTGATACAATCAAAATGAAGGACAACACATTTGATGTCTGGGCATCAGCTCTCCTGAGAACATCATGCACTTCTCTAAAAGCAAGAAGAGATCCCACAGGTTTTTCAGAGGTACTGTAAAACATACCTAAGACTAAGCTTTTAGCGTCAGCAGTTTCAGAAGCATGAAATTGCATTAAACAGAACTGTCCAATGACCCCATTGCCCTCTCTCACAGAAAAGATCCCCATTTCTGGACAGCTGAGTACCTGCTAGCTCAGCTCTTGCCTCCTTCTTTCAGCTCAAGGACACAGGATGTAAACACACGTACTGGACTTTCCCGAACAGCCTGGCTACGGTGGCTCCGTTCCTTTCACAGCCAGCACCCAGAACTTCCTTGGCTATCTCCATGTCAATGAGGGACACAATGTTGGACCCAAGGCTAAGTATACAACCTGGCTTATAAGAGCACTGCTTCGGGCTGTCCCTCATGATTACAAAATGTGATGGTGAGGGCTAGTTGGAGCAGTCCAAGACATAGATGGGGTGACCTAATTACTATGAAGCATAGATGCTTGTGCTTGCTCTTTCATCTTTATGTACTCAGCAGCGTAGATGTATCACTAAATCATGCAGACTATACAGTGATGGGCTTCTGGCTATGGGTTTCCTTCCAGTGTGTGGAGGGATTTTGTAGAGTTGTCATCCAATTGTCATTCATCGTTAAAACATAAAGTGGTAGGAATTTGGTGAAAGGAGATAGATCTAAAATAACGAGTAAATGAGAATGGGAACCTTTGTTATATTAAATTATTTCCTCTATCTGTCAAACAGAGAGACAAAGCAGACATTGCACTCCAGATTTAAAACTGACATTTGGATGTGTTGTTTAAAGTATGGATCCTTCCCAGTGTAGACAAATGATAAGCATAGACGTTTTGTAACACAGCAGGTATAACCTGATATCTGGTGGGCTAGCACTGTAAATAGTCTTAATTTCTTCACTTGTTTTCATCTCTAGACCAATAAATCCAGGTGTCACTTTGTCAACTTTTTATTTGTCTACAACTCCCCTCCTAACTCTGGGGAATGCTACAGTCTATTTTCTACCTGTCTGTATACGCCTTACTTTGTTATTCATACAGCTGGCTGAAGCCTAGTTGGGTTTTTTTTCCAAGTAATCTTTGGTTGTGTAATGATACTTTGCTGCTTGGCCTAGGGTGAGCG
>Ga0065711_1026990_pt1 | contig 55926 bp, 27 predicted proteins | sample Hoacrofraction12_FD_59098 | JGI IMG/M metagenome (GOLD analysis project Ga0065711, IMG submission 59098) | Hoatzin crop microbial communities from Cojedes, Venezuela - Epithelial fraction 12 v2 (version 2) | ecosystem: Host-associated > Birds > Digestive system > Esophagus > Crop | place... | reverse complement strand
TACTCGAGGTGCGGCCGCACCAGTGCCGAGTACAGGGGCACGATCACCTCCCTGCTCCTGCTGGCCACACTATTCCTGATACAAGCCAGGATGCCGTTGGCCTTCTTGGCCACCTGGGCACACTGCTGGCTCATGTTCAGCCGGCTGTCCACCAACACTCCAAGATCCTTTTTCTCCGGGCAGCTTTCCAGCCACTCTTCCCCAAGCCTGTAGTGTTGCAAGGGATTGTTGTGACCAAAGTGCAGGACCCAGCACTTGGCCTTGTTGAACCTCATACAGCTGGCCTCGGCCCATTGATCCAGTCTTTCCAGATCCCTCTGCAGATCCTTCCTACCCTCGAGCAGATCAACATCCCTTCCCAACTTGGTGTCATCTGCAAACTTACTGAGGGAGCACTCAGTCCCCTCATCCTGATCATTGATAAAGATGTTAAACAAAACTGGCCCCGAAAACTGACCCCTGGGGGACACTACTCATGACTGGCCACCAGCTGGATTTCACTCCATTCACCACCACTGTCTGTGCTCAACCATTTAGCCAGTTCTTTATCCAGCAAAGAGTACACACATCTAAACCATGGGCAGCCAGTTTCTCCAGGAGGATGCTGTGGGGAACAGTGTCAAAGGCCTTACAAAAGTTCAGGTAGACAACACCTATAGCCTTTCCCTCATCCATGAGGCAGGTCACTTCGTCATAGACGGAGATCAGGTTGGTCAAGCAGGACCTGCCTTTCATGAACCCATGCTGGCTGGGCCTGATCCCCTGATGATCCTTCACATGCACGCAGGATGAATTGCTCCGTAATCTTCCCTGGCACAGAGGAGAGGCTGACAGGCCTGTAGTTCCCGGGATCCTCCTTCCAGCCCTTCTTGTAGATGGGTGTTACATTTGTGGTCCTCCAGTCACCTGGGACCTCCCCTGTTAGCCAGGACTGCTGACAGATGATGGAGAGTGACTTGGCCAGATCCTCCGCCAGTTCCCTCAGCACTCTTGGGTGGATCACATCCAGCCCCATAGACTTGTGAGTGTCCAGGTGGTGTAGCAGGTCATTAACTGCTTCCTCCTGGATTATGGGAGGTTTATTCTGCTCTTCATGCCTGTCTTCCAGCTCAGGGGGCTGAATACCCTGGGAATAACCTGTCTCACCATTAAAGACTGAGGCAAAGGTGGCATTAAGCACTTTAGCCTTTTCCTCACCCTTGGTGGCCATGTTCCCCCCCCAACTTCCAATAAGGGATGGAGACTCTCCTTGGCCCTCTTTTTGTTGTTAATGTATTTGTAAAAATATTTTTTGTTGTCCCTTACAACAATGGCCAGTCTGAGTTCTAGCTGGGCTTTTGCCTTTCTAATTTTCTCTCTGCATGACATAACGAGACCCCTGTGCCCCTCTTGAGTCGCCTGCCCTTTCTTCCATAAGTGTGTTTTGGCTTTGGCCTGGATAAATGCCAGGTGCCCACCAAAACCACTCTATCACTCCCCCTCCTCAACTGGACAGGGGAGACGAAATATGATGAAAGGCTCGAGGGTCGAGATAAAGACAGGGAAGGATCACTCACCAATTAGCATCATGGACAAAACAAACTGAACTTGCGGAGAAAAAGAAATTTAATTCATTACCAATAAAATCACAGTAGGATAGTGAGAAATGAAACCAGATCTCAAAACACCTTCCTCCCACCCCTCCCTTCTTCCCACGCTCAACTTCACTCACATTTCTCGACTCCTCCCCCTGAGCAGCGCAAGGGGATAGAGAATGGGGATTACGGGTTACGGTCAGTTCATCACACGTTGTTTCTGCCACTCCTTCCTCCTCAGGGCAAAGACTCCTCTCACTCTTCCCCTGTTCCAGCATGTGGTCCCTCTCACAGGAGACAGTTCTCCACAAACTTCTCCAATATGAGTCCTTCCCATGGCCTGCAGCTTTTCACGAAATGCCCCAGTGTGGGTCCTTCCCATGGGGTGCAGTCCTTCAGGAACAGGCTGCTCCAGCGTGGGTCCCCCACAGGGTCACAAGCCCTGCCAGAAAACCTGTTCCAGTGTGGGCTTCTCTCTCCATGGGTCCACAGGTCCTGGCAGGAGCCTGCTTCAGTGCGGGGCTCCCCATGGGGGTCACAGTTCCTTCAGGCATCCACCTGCTCCAGTGTGGGGTCCCTTCCATGGGCTACAGGTGGCTATCTGCTCCACCGTGGACCTCCATGGGCTGCAGGGAAACAACCTGCCTCACCATGGTCTTCATCATGAGTTGCAAGGGAAGGTTCTTTGCTCCGGCATCTCGAGCACCCCCTCCCCTTCCTTCTTCACTGACCTTGGTGTCTGCAGAGTTGTTTCTCTCACATAGTCTCACTCCTCTCTCTCCATCAACTGCCATCTCACGGCAGTTTTTCTTTCTTCCCCTTCTTACATATGCTATCACAGAGGTGCTACCACCATTACTCATTGGCTTGGCCTTGGCCAGTGGCAGGTCCGTCTTAGAGCTGGCTGGTACTGGCTTTATCAGATATGGGGAAGCTTCTTGCAGCTTCTCACAGAAGCCACCCCTATAGACCCCCGCTATCAAAACCTTGCCACACAAACCCATAACAAAGCGGTAGACTCTCCTTTTTTTCCTGAGTCCCAGCAAGAGCACATGTTCAGCCAGGCTAGTCGTCTTCCCTGACAGTTCATCTTGCGGCACATGGGGCAGCCTGCTCCTGTGCCTTGAAGACTTCCTCCTTGAAGAACGTCCAACCTCCTGGACCCCTTTGCTTTTCAGGACGCTCTCCAAGGGGACTCCTTCAACTAGCATTCTGAACAGGCCAAAGTCTGCCCTCTGAAAGTCCATGATGGTGGTTTTGCTAACCCCTCTCTTTACTTCATCGTGAGCCAAAAACTCTATCATTTCATGGTCACTAAGCCCAAGATGGCCTCCAACCACCACATCTCTCACCAGTCCTTCTCTGTTAGTAAACAGCAGGTCAAGCGAGGCACCTCCCCTGGCAGGCTCACTTACCAGCTTCATCAGGAAGTTATTTTCCACATACTCTAGGAGCCTCCTAGACTGTTTCCTCTCTGCTGTGTTGTGTTTCCAGCAGGCGTCTGCTAGCTTAAGGTCTCCCACAAGAGCAAGGTCTAGCAATTGTGAGACTTCTGCTAGCTGCTTGTAGAAAACTTCATCTACCTCTGCATCCCGATTGAGTGGTCTATAACAGACTCCCAGCAGGATATCTGTCTTGTCGGCTTTCCCCCTCATCTTTACCCATAAGCATTCAACCTTGTCGTCACAATCATTGACTTCTCTACAATCTAAACAGTCCCTAACATACAGAGCCACCCCACCGCCTGTCTTTCCTCACTGTCCCTTCTGAAGAGCTTATAGCCATCCATTGCAGCACTGCAGTCATGAGAGTCATCCCACCATGTTTCTGTGATGGCAACCAAATCACAACTGTCCTGCTGCACAATGGCTTCCAGCTCCTCTTGTTTACGACCCATGCTGTGTGCATTGGTGCAGATGCACTTGAGTTGGGCTGTCGATCTCACCCCCGACATTGGCATGCCACGCCTGGGCTCATCTCCAGTGAGCCTGGTTATATCCCCTTCCCCCTTGGAACATAGTTTAAAGCCCTCTTGATGAGCCCCACCAACTCATGAGCAAGAATCTTTTTCCTCCTTTAAGACAGCCAGACTCCATCTGTCGGCAGCAGGCCGGATGCCGTGTAAACCTCCCCATGATCAAAGAAACCAAAATTCTGCCAACAGCACCAGCCTCAGAACTACTTGTTAATCAGGTGAGTTTTCCTGCCCCTTTCAGTGTTCTTCCCTGCCACTGACGGGATTGAGGAAAACACCACCTGTGCCCCTGATCCTTCAACCAATTGCAGCTCCCTCTTTCCTGCTTGGGAAGGGGGGGGATATGGGGGAGTTCGGTATCCTCTCTCTCTTGGAACTTTTGCTGCCGTAGTTTTGTTGCTTTAGGAAGGGCCCCTCAGGATGAACCTCTGCTCTGGAGCTGTTCACCTTAGGTGGCTTCCATCTTGAAACCTCCAGTGCAAGTGCAGAGCCTCTCAGGGTCCCTGTTCCACTGCCTTGCTGTCCTTCCGGGGAAACAGCTTCTCCTTATACGCAGCCTGAAACTCTTCTGTTTCAATTTATGCCTCTTCTCCTCCTGCCTTGCAACAGTGTGAAGAGCCTGGCTCCATCTTCTTGACGACCTCCTCGTAGGAACTAGGAGGATACTCTTCTCCTGGTTAATCAAGCCCCAATCCTTCAACTTCTCCTTCTCTCTCTTTTTTTTTTGGTTTTTTTTTTTAGTAAGATAATATTTCTGAGACTTCTGTGCGCTGGAAAATGGGGTTGGAATTGATCAGTGTGCTCAGAAGTCAATAAAAGGAACTGGTGCACAAACCTTCTGACGAAAAGAGTGGGACAGATCCTTTTAGAAACCTTGCTTGCAGGTTAAAAGAGGCAATAAAAAGGATCTTCTCTAGGTAACATTGTAAGGCTATTCAAAATGAATGAATCAGATCAGATCTGAAGCTTCTAAAAATTCTGGGCGATGCTTAAGCAGCTCTCTGCAGAGAGAAATAAAGTGAAAAAGCACGTCAAAATACAGCTATGGAAATATAATCTGCTCAACCCTGAAGCAGTCATTTTGATAAAAGTCCAACTAAAAGAGTTTTCGTGGAAGCTAACATTAGCCTAGTGAGGCTAATCACCTCTGCAGTCACTGGAGAGAAAGAGGATCCCATAATGGTCCTGCATGCTCCGCTGCCTCTGCTCTGGCTAGAGAGGTAGTCTGGTGACACAAGCCTGAGTGGGCTAAGTCAGCGTTCATGAATGCCCTACAAAAACCTGCCTGCACAGTTGTGATGTTAGGTAAGCTGCACCCAGTAACGGCAGTCTTTCCTGGCAGCCCGGTGGGCTGAAAACCATCGGCAGCAGAAGATTTAGCTCTAGCACAGCTACTTCCTTTCACAAGTGTTGAGTTTGGGTGCCTGCAACTGCCCCATTTCTTTTTCCCATCTCAAACATATGTGAGGTGGATTGCTGGTAGGAGAAGCTGTATTTCAGGTATCTCCTCCCACACACAGCTATTTGGAGGAGACTGTGGAAAGAGCACAGGCACCATTTTGAGATGGGGAAGAAAGAGAAAGAAAAGCAGATTGCCCAAACTTGTTATATCACAAGACAGGCAAACGAGGCAATATGCAGATACCATCTGAGAAACCCCCAGTTCCTTGTCAGATATGCTCTTTTTTCATGGTACTACTACTTCATGTACGAGCTCTGACAGTGAAGGCAAAGAAACTTGATGTCAAGTAAAAACTAAATGGACTTGCAGCAGCACCAGCAGCAGGTCTTTCATCAGTGTCAATGTACAAACCCTAGTTTAATGAGTTCAGACATGCCTTCACTTTGCTAAAGCAATATTGACTGAGCCTCTCTTTATTTAAATAAATGTTATATACAGAGAGAATTAACTTCATGTAAACCGTTCAACAAACACCAAAAAAATCCTCCTACCCTAGCGCCCATAATCACTCTAATAAACTGACTGTTCTTTTCTTATAAAATAGACAGAGCACAAACAATGCACAGTCATTCTTTATGTAGAGAAAAAAGATTTCATGTGCCACCTTTACCTCAATGCCGGTAACACAGTACATCATATTCACGTGCTTTGATATATAGTTACCTACCTCTAGCTGTATTTGGGAGACCCGGATGTACTCATAGGTAGGTAAGCAGGTATATATAGATAAGTAGGTAGCTACCAACAGCAAAAGAGATTAGGCAAAGCATTTCTGTTTTTTACAAGGGAAAGGAATATTAGACATCACAAATGCAAATACACATGTACACATCTGAGCATGAATTGAGCATAGAAGATTTGATTCAGATGCTGTCCTATTCTTTAAATGTTTCCTTTCCAATGGGTCACTTACTTACAACTGTTTGTATGCTTAAAACAGTCTTTTCCAATTTGCTTATATTCATGTAATGCGCAGCTTGGGGCATATTTGGCTTTTTGCACAGCAGTATTAGTATAGCATCTGTCAGCTGAAACAGTCCATACCCATGGAGGTCTTCGCTAGTTCACTTACACGCACTGCTCTTCCTGAGTTGCTTAGTTGTGTGACGTCAGCTCCCTGGAGGCTAACAATGTCATTATCATTACCAGACAAAGACAGTTAGGTAATTTTGTCTGATGGGAGTGCAGATATTGACCTGAACTAATGTATTCTTATTTCCCAGAGAGATGCTTATTGTAGCAATGTGACATAGTAGGGTTTGCTAATATTGATCTAAAGGCTGTGTTCTTTTTTAGCAGAGAAAAGCTTTTACATTCACACTCAATTTCATCACTTGGCATGTCTCTAGTCTACTTGCTAGACCTGAGATTCTTTGGCTGTTTAAAGACAAAGTACAAGGTCTTAGTCTGTGTATGCCTGTGAAATATTTTTGGCAGTCTCTAATTTGTACATTGTCTGACCCTGCAGAGAAAATTACCAAGCCTATTCACAAGGCTTTCTTTCTTCAGGACAGCCTAAGAAGAAACACCTTTAGGGAAAGGAGACTTGTAGCAGCGATCACATATGATACATCTTGTGACAACATGCTATACGTATTTTATTTTGTGTTTTTTTTACTGCTGGCAATGCACTTAGAATAAAAAGTCCTTACCTTAAACAGAATTCAATTTGCACATTTTATTGCAATTTCCTGGAAAGGCAGATATATGCTGTGCATATAATTAGCATTACATAAACAGATTGTGGAAACATGCAAGTTTAATAGTCCTTCTGGAACATTCTGTGATTATTATAATAAATATATATACATGCCAGAAGTACAACTCCTCCTTATGAATGTGTGATAAAATTGCTGTCAGTAGAAAACTGGCTAATAAATACTATAGTGCAACTGTTTAATGATGTAGTCTGGGATTTTGTGCAATATCCTATAATCTAAACTTTAGTACATAAATACAAATTACTACACGCACATTGCAAGAAACCTGATTTATGCTGAAGTCGGAATCATATAACACTCCCTCCAGATGCAAAACTAGCCAGCCCTGAAAAGGCAATCAGGCTTCACTGAGACCTGTAGCTTAGACAGTGCTATCATCCTCTACAAGCTGTGGTGGAAAAATAACCACAGAGACTGCTCAGCTGAGAAATCCAGACAAGAAGCCACTGCCATCAGTGGAAATCACTAGCTTCCAAAAACCGATAAACTTGTTATGATTCTATGACAGCCTTCCACAGGAAAACCTTTGCTTGTAATGTCGTGTTCTCCATTTGCAGTTTGAAGCCTTAAAAAAGCCAAAGTTTTGAGAAAAACTCAAACTGTTCTATTGCAGCCACTACCAATCTGTATAAGTGTATAGAGGATGTAGTCTGACAGTAAGCATTACAGGCAGAAGAGAATTAAAAATAAAGTATCTGTAAATAGCATATTTCCTCAAGTCATCGAGCTCTATTTCTTCTGTTGAAATTCTGTGTAATGAAAGGTACATGCAAAGTACATTTTCAAAAGAAGGAGTACTGAGTTTACTTTTCTTTGTCCAGAAAATTGCAGGACAAGTAAAATTATAAACTAATGGGTGACATAATATTTCAAAGAACTTGGTATATCCCCCCAGAGGCTAGACCATAAATATCTTTTCACCCCAAGCATAGCATCAAAAGTCAGAAAGCCATGGTCACTTGTGGCTTTGCCTGAATCTCCCTTTCTACCCAAAAGCAAGCCTTATCTTAGAGAAAAGGCAACTGGACAAGTACTACCTTGCTGAATAACACTAGTTCCCGAATGTTGTGCTACCTCTGCTTCACAGCCCTGATCTCATTTTTGCACACAAAATTTCTTAATAAAAATGTCTAATTTCTTATTCATTGTTCTCGAGGGATCTGAGGATTTTTATTTTCAAGCTGCTTCCTTCAATTTAACAAGAAGAGTATTTTATGAAGCAAAGGGGACTCCTTTGGTTTTTTTAGCAGATAAAGGAATGCTTGTTGTAGTTGCTTAAATGTAGGTTATAATAGGTTTACTTCTGCAAATCGATGCATCTTCAGATCATATGGTCTGTTATGTTCAATAATCAAACCTAGGATCAGAGCATTACTCCAGTTTTGGAAGATTTTCTTTTTTAAGGTTTACAGTCATGATGTTTTCATGTTATCTGCATAGTCTACCGTTTCAATTTCCTGAACAACTATGTCTTTGAACACTGCTGTAAAGGTTAGTACAGCATTTCATGCTACTATATTCCACGGTATTTTGCCTTACTTCTTTCCAGCTGTAGCAACACTGTACTTACTGTAACCAACAATGATGACTGTATGGGTAATCACACCAACAGCAATGAGTCTTCAGGACATTTACCAGCCTCATGCAGGCATAATTTGACATTTGAAACTAGGAAAGGTCTTACCAATTTTTTTCTTTGTATTTAATACAGAAACCATAATTAATGTTTATGTAGCTGAGCCTCTGTCGGATCTTACAACTGATCCTCTATTACACTGGCAAAATAAGAGGATAATGTCACCAGCATTTACAGAATTGGCAGTAAAATACTTGGCACTTCATCCCACTTGGGTTTCATTTGACAGAATTTTCTAAAATGTCCTTGTTTAGGGCATAAGCTGGTAAAGTGGTTTGGTTTAATTAAAACAAATTCACACTCTTTTCCTTGGTTTTAATATGGTTAAATACAATTATATTGCTTCTTTTCTGTTGCTCACGGATTTCAGGAAACTCCACAAGCTAATATTTTTATTTACCTAAAGAACAATGCAGCAAAGTAATATGTGCTAGCTAGGCTTCCCATTCTAGTTACGCTTAGGACAAAATTGTCATTGAGCAAAAGGGAACTCTTTCACTGCTGTGAAATTAGTGGGCTGTTTTATTCAGTTTTTATTGGAGTAGAATACGAAAAGGAGATGTCAGTATGTCATCATTTCTTTTGGGGGCAGTTTTTGAAAAATTTTTAACCTAAGATTAACAAACATACAAATACATGCATGCGTATACTCACTCATAAACCCTGCTAGTCTTTGACCAAAAATACTGTTCACATAGAATTGAAGTCTCCCAAAAAGTGTATGAATCAGATTAAATCTCCATAAACCATACAATAAAAGGTGAAGCTAGTGTTAATTTTCATTTTTGAAATCTATACATGCTAATGCTTCTCTGAAGATGGAAATTGTCACAAAAATCTGTAGTTTGGGAGTTGTAAAACTTCTAACAGTGCTCTGCTGGAGTGGCAAACCCTTTCTTGGGGAGTTGGTTCAGGCTACCTCTCTGTCTGTTACCTCTCAGCAACCTTTGAGTTTGTGGACCCCAGCTGAAAAGTGCAATATCTGAGGTGCATACTTTTAGATGAAGGTAGCTGTATGACAGAAGGAGTCACAGAAGGAACTTTGCAGGGCTATAACTACGATAAGAGGAAATAGCGGTATACCTACAGGACCTTTTGCAGAATGAAGCTTATGACCCTTGTGCTGGCTGGGTCCCAGCTGTTTTCCAAAAGCCACACATCCATGGTTGCTGCTGGAGCTGCTGGAGCTGAGGAGACCAGAGTCTTTTCTGGGATCTTAGTGCAGACACAGGACATTACAGGCGCTACTACACACCATGTGGACTTTCCTTTAGGGCTGGCTAAAAATATGAGCCGGGTAAGCGACCAGGTTTGTTGCATCACATGATCTGCTCCGCAGGCTGCTTTGCAAGTGGGGAATGAGGCTCCTTGGCTGCAGAGGTCACTCGGCAGGAAGGCATGGGGTCAGCAGCTTGTGGCAAGTCAAATGGTGACCTGTGAACTGGTTGGGTTTAGTGGTCCTTGACTCGCTGTTCTTGTGGAGTAGCTGAGTGACCTGCGTGCAGGGAGAGTGGACACTTTGCAGTTCAAGACAACTCACATAAATACAGATTGTGCCTCAGCAAGATAAATACTGTGACCTTATTTTGATGTGGACATGCGCTTTGCTTCCTATGAGAGCAAGTGCTAGTACGTATTTTATGGGTGCCGTGACTCACAGTGTGGAGATAAAAGTCATGGCTGTGTTAGCATGCAGACTGTAGCACTCCTAAGTGCCTCAAGGCTTCATTGTGAACTTTCTGGAAGGGTATGAACAATTCCTCTGCAACAGCAAGTCAGTGCCAATGTAGTCTTGGGGCACTGAATTTCCTCTTATTTATAAACAAAGCTTTTCTGACGCATACCGGTTATGCATGTGTACTGCTTCTCGTTCACTACTAGTGTCTGCCACAGTTGTACAACACCCTGGCTGCATATTAGCCCAGCTTTCCCCACTGACCACCTCTGCACAGGCCCCAGCTGCTTTTCCTAAGGTCCCTTCCTCAGCAGTCCCATTTGCTGAGGAACAGGTACCAATGTGGCACCTACAAATGAAAGAGCAGGAGCAGAGGAAGCAAGACCAAAACAGTGTCTAGGTGAAGTTAGTGGAAACCTTTTGTGAGGGTTTGACAGGAATAAGAGGAACAAGCATGGCGAAACATGAAAAAATCTGGTGGTCTGTGATGCAGTATTAGGACACCTTTGTGTTATCTTGCTGCTTAGCTACAGAGTTTCTGAGTGATCTTGAATAAATCACTCAGCCTCTTACATCTTTACTTAATTATTTATTTTATTTATTTATTTTATGAAAGTTTTGAGAAGACAACGTATTAAAGACTGTGAGGTGCTCAGATAAACAGTACAATGATAGCACCCGCCTAAGAGATTACTGTGGATATTTAAAAAGACGGATGAACGTCTAACAGAAATGTCCCCAGATCTTCCTCTGTGCAGGTCTGATCCCCTTCCCTCCACCCTGTATCCCCTGAACAGCTGAAAACACCGTTTCTGCTGTTGTCCAAGTCCTTGGTTTTTCTCGACTGCTCCAAGATCTATACACCTGCCTTCTCTTCTGGTGCCCCGGCATATACACATACGCCTCCATCGCTTGGATACTTCTCTCCTGGTTACAGTCACACATATTGCCCTGCATCTTGTCATTGCTGACATTCTGCTCTAACAATCTTCTGAACTTGGAAAAGTAACATGCCTAGCAATCAAACCTGTAGAGTTTCTTCTAAATGAGGAAATGCCTTTTTTCAACAGCAGAAACTACATAAGCTCTTAGCAGAGGTGGACAGGAGCAGGAAGACTCTGGATCCTTCAGATATCTAGCACAGGTTGAGTTTCAGAGTGTCTGAGGCAATATAGCATTAGTCTCAAGGATGCACCCCCTGCATCCACCAAATTACTGTAATGAAGGTTTATGTTACTTCTTCCTCATGCAGCAGACCTTGCACCATTCAGGCTTTTCGCAAGAGTGTGTTTCCTTCATTGACTTTTTTTGGCATTGATTCCCCCAAAGAGCTGTTGGTGCCAGGGCTTTGGTGGATGAACTATCCCAAACTTTCAAAACGTCATATGGAGGCTGTGCCCTGACCTCAGCTCAGGCACTTCGGACCCAGTGCTGCCTGCTGTGCACTGCTGCAGCTGAAGGACAGGCAGAAGACATTTTCCAACAAGTCTTTCCAGGACCAGAATGAGAAAAAAAAAAAAAAAGGATGGAGGGCATCTGAGGAAGGTGAGGTCTTTAACCACCATAGAAAGATTTGTCAGTTGTAATCTAAAATCCTAAAAATCTGTGATCCTGAAACTTTTTAAAACTGGTCAGAACTTTCTTAAAAAACTGTTGACCTCCTCCTTGCTTTTTGTTATTAATTTTCATTACAGAATTTGTTTGCTGTTCCCATCTTTCAAAAACACACATTTCAATTTACATTCATATTTTTATTCTTGTATTAGTTCCTTACCTCCCTAGATGTTCTGCATTGTTTATTTCTATGCAGTGTGATTGCATGGAGATTTCTTTAATTCACTTTTATTTGCTTTCCTTTTCTAGTTTTTGGATTCCCCATTTTGCTGCTTCACCGCAGTTTTCATCTTTGAGTCTTCTAATTTTCTTCCACACCCTTTTATTTTTGTTTTCTGTATTTCTCCATTCACTTTCACTGTTTTTACTCTTTTTATTATTATTCCTCCTTGTTCTGTCTCTTTACGTGTGTGTTTTCCATTTTCTTGCCTTTCCTGTCTTTATTTCACGCTAGCAATGGGAATTGTTTATTCATATCAGGCTTCCATTAAAATGCTGTACAAAGTTACCCGCAGTATAGTGTCTGATCAAAATGTCAAAACACTGAAAAGAAGCATGCTGGGTTGTATTAGGTGCTTATATAAGATCCACCCCTTTTATACCTGAAGGCTGATTTTTTAAAGCCAATGTTCCTTCCCTAACTTATTAACTATACGGGGAAGAGGGACATGGAGAGGCTTGTTTGTTTTCACTTTCTGTGTTTTAGGACAGCAGTTGATCCTTGGTTGATTTTTAATTTTTGATTTGTTGCAAGAAGCTGATACAGGAGGGAGGCAGAGTTTGCCAGGACAGCGAACCAGATGAATGAAGGAGAGTTAGCACGTTTGAAGATCCAGGAACACTGAATCTGGAATTTCAGCTCTGTCTTAAAATACCACTACAGAGTCACAGAGTAACCCAAAGACGAGAGGTCAGGTAACCTCACTGTTTGGAATAAACTTTTCAGTTTGATACTGAAATTACATATTATTTGTGCTTGAGCTTAGCATGCAGGTCAGGTTGCTATTCCTCTAGGATATAAACTTATTCTTGTGTATACAGAAAGTCAGTATTCACTCTGAGTAAATCAACCACAATATTTACAGCAGTGTAGCCCTTTGACCAGCTCTAATATAGACACATGAGGTTTTCAGTTACTGAATCTGATTCTTATATTATTGTGTTGGCTTTGATACATTGTGATGCTGTCAACTGAAGTTATAAATGAGTTCTAAAGGAGTTTCTTCTTCCTGGGAAGCACGTTTTTTCAATATTGGATCATAACCTACCAGAAAGAAAGCAGAAAATTTAAAATAGTCTTGAAAGCATCATTTATTCTTTTTGCTCAGTTTATGATTAATCACAACATTTTGTCTCACGTTTGAATTTTTCTAGTTTTTACACTATAAACTGGTTCGAGTATAATGTTGAGCCTATTATGAGGAAGAGATTGGATTAAGTTCCTTCCAACCTGAATTTTTCTGTGATCCTTTAATTCTATGAATTCAATAGTAAAAGCCTTTTCATAATGAAAAATCAAAACATTACAGAACTGGAAAGAGATTATTTTGAATGTATGATTTTTTTTTCATATAAAAGCCCTCCTCTCATTCTCTCCCCCAGGTTTCAGTGAAATTGGCAAATTCATCTAACCATTTTGCTTTCATTAAAATAGTATTTTCCAATAGGAAGATATCCCTACGAGAAAACACATATACTATTAACCATAGCACTTCAGTTTTATCCCAGCATAAGTAATCTGAGAAGCTGGAACTGTCACTTCTTCTAACAATTCAGGAATTCTAATTCTTCCTAAAATTTATGCAGTCTTTTCATATTTGTAGCTCTTCACAGTTTTGCCTGTCCCTAGCAGATTTGCCAGGTAAGGGTATGTGTGTGTAGCAACTAATACTGATGAATAAATACTCATTTCAGGACTTATTCTGCTTCTACTGACTTCACCAGAAGCAAAATCAGATGCTTCCGTTAGCATTTCATATAAAATGCCAACTGCGTATTATGTATGCATAGTTTGATCTAAATGCAGTTCCCATGGGATTTACCTCACTAGAACAGGGGCTAGTTAAGAATTAGCAACATAATAAAGCATAATGTGAAAAAGAGTAGGAAAACCAATAAAACAGACTTATGGAAATTTATTTTTAAACACACCGTTAAAAAGCCAGAACCAATCCAATCAGTGATGGGGAAACTTCAAAAATAAGAAGTCTATTCTAATCCAAAGATCAGTTGAGTGTGTAACATAGATGATTTTGTAAATACCTATTCTGGCTTTCTTATGAAATTTCCACATTTCTGGAAAACAGAGTTTTATTATTTCTAAAGACTATTTTTTAAAATTGAGATTACTTTAGTTTCTGTTTGGGTGAAAATTCAGCTCCATGTTAGTCTTTTTCTAAATGTCTCACTCATATCCTGATAAATTTAAATTTAAATGCATGAAACAAATCTCTGCCACAAGGAAAAAATAATAAAAGATAGAGATACTGCTCAGCATTTGCAGAATCTCTAGGCTTCTAATTTATCTAAGTGAAATAGAGGGTGAGCTGAAGATTAGCAAATTCATGGCAGATTCAAGAGAAAGCTGAATGTATTTCAGTGTGTGGTTGATGTGTACGTTGTGGATGAAGAGACCTCAGGTCAAAATGATCTATGATGAATACTTACTCCACTGAAAAATCTTAAGCAGAGATCCAAGAAAGAAATTATACCATCTCTGAAGAGATTCAACTAAAGTGTTCCATACAATAAAAAAGAAAAAGAAAAACTAATCTTGAAGATTAAGTGATAAACTCGCATTGCCTTTCAATTTCTAGTGCATATAATCTTCGCAATCTGTTTAATGGAAGGATATTCTGGAGGGCATGGAGGTATGCCAGAATAGGGTCTGTGACATCATGTGAAATTTCCCTGCAGTACTTTTTCTTGATTTTATTTTTTATAAAAACTAAAGCAAACTGAAATTACCCTACACCTAAACCATCAGTGTTCCACTGCAGTGTCATGCTGATGTTCAGGTTTACAAATGTGTCAGACTGGACTGCCATGAGAGCAAGCAAAGACTTGGGGCTCCACAGAGGACAAACTAAACCATCCAGAGCACTGCTAGTCAAGGTGGAAGTAAAGGAAAGGTTTCTACTTTTTTATTTAGGGTTCACAGGGCAGAAGAATTCCAAAGTGCCTCTGCAATAAAGCTTTAGTAGCTACAGGAAATAAAACTTCCAATTCCAAGTTAGAAGGCAGCATCCTCCCCCCTCCTCCTGTCACCTAAACTTTGAGGCTTCTAAAATGCATTGGATACTTCCTAATTAAGAATTTCTTTACATACCTGTGCCTTCTGCATATGACCATTGTGTGTATGCCAATGGTTAGCACACACCCCACACCTGCTGCAGATCCCACTGCTGCAGAGACATTCAACGCACTTCCAAAGTAAAGGATATATCCATTTCTCTACAAATGAGGCAGCAGAAGCAGGTGTTTTTCGGTGGCAGAAAAGCTGGGAAACATAGCCCTAAATTCTACTGATTCTGCAACTTGATCAGAGTCCAACACACATATCCAAAAGACTAGCATAACCCTGATGGGATGAGCAGCCTTGGAACATGTTTCTTTTCTATACTGCATAGCAAAAACCTGAGTGATATTGTTTACTGAAAAAAATATCCAGCAGGGACTATCGGGCGGGGGGGGAGTTGATTTTGGGGAATCCTGTGCAGTAATTCTCAGTTTCTCACACTCTTATTAGCCAATGGACTAAAAAACTTGGAAAAGTCTTCACAGCAGGAGATGGGACCAGAAATGTGCTTTTCAAGTTGAATATCTTATTTTCAGAAGTCAGAACAGTTTCCTCGTATGCTTTTTCTCTCTGGTTTGTGTTATCCTGTATTTACTCACACAGAATGGCTTAACTTCACTGTAGCTTAATGTCTGGCCTTGCCCTAGTATCACATAGGCTGATGCTCAGGGCATTGTCTAGGAAGAAAGAAGCTGAAGTTAAAGAAGGCTCCGAGTGTCTGGGCTTATTAACCAAGTTAATACAAGGAGGCTGCTACCAGGTACAGTTCTGACAGCGAACTCTGCTTCTTTTAAAAGAAAGGCTGGATAAATCTATTCTCAGGAAAAAAAAAAGAACTTGTCTGTAGATTCAGAACTGATCAAAACATCTTGAAGGTCCAGATCTGAGGCCTGAAGCACAAGGATAATCAGTATTACAGACATTTCTCTTAAAACTTTGATGAGTTATTTCTAGGCACCAGCAGGCTGCTTGTTGCAAAGCAATCAGAAGTGTCTGAGGTCCCGTGAAGTCTGTAGAGACCTTAGACTCCTCCATCAAGGTCCAAGACCCTTTTAAGGGGTTGGTAGGGCTGACACCTGAAGCTTAGGTGATATCTTAACTCATTTTTAGACATTTGTGTCATCTAGTGGATCTCTCCTTTTTAGGATTTTTGCCAAAGCAACTGAAATCTGGGGCCTGCAATGTTGAGGTGCTTTGCAAATCCTGCTAGTCACAGCTATCAGCACTAAAGATGTCTCTGCAGCTCAGATCAATGGTCTGTATCAGGGAATGAAAACTTTATTAATGTCCAGACCTGGTGAAATAGCTTAAAGATCGAAATTGTTCATACTAAGTCCCAGCTGGATTCACTGAGAAAGATTCACCTGTGTTTGCTATTTTTACTGTGTTGAAAACACAAAGTACCTCTTCAATCCAGAAAAATGCATGAGAATCTCCATAGAAATAAATATAGCATCTGGTAACTCTGACTTTCTGCCATGCTTTTATACCACCCTGCAGCTAGCATTGCCCTGGGAAAGGAAGGATGCCTGAGACTTCCTTTCCAGAAATCTCTGCTTGGCTGTTGCATCTCTGCCCACTAGCAGTTACCTTTAGAGAAGCCTTCAGGGTTTCAAGACTGTCCTGTTTTCCCATTGAACACAACAGCTTCCAGAGAGAAGACCTAAGGCACCACAAGAGGGGCAAATGACGTAAAATCATTCTGGCAGCTCGCAGTACGTGGGCAATAGGGTATTCTCTCAGGGTACCTATGGTCTGAATTGATGGCTGCTTCTTGCCATAAGGTGGCATAAAAAGAAAGAGACATGTGTCCCCTAGGAGTTATAAACACTTACACATGAGTCTGAAGTGTGCTGTCTGTGAAAGTTTGCATCAATAAAGGACATCTCTGAAAAATCTATAGGCTGAACTTCAAGGCGATGTAAGCAGGACCAGATAAATATCTAAATGAAGACAACCAAGAATGCTTGATGCCTCTTTTCTTTTCTCTTTACATTGAAAATTTCTTCAACTGACAGGGAAGATTGATCCCAGATAAGTGAAAATATAGAGTCACATGTCTCTGATCTAGTTTTTTCTATGCTATTTCTGAAACCCTGTGTGTTTCACCAAGCTGGGCTACAGCAGAGTTATAAGTTTGGCTGCTTGGCAGTTTTTGTTTGGGATTTTTTGGGGTGAGGAGAGGGAAGATTGTGGGTTGGATGTTTTTGCTTTAATGGCAAGATTTACCTCTTAGACTTCTGTGCTACCTTCTGCGGGTTTGATGTTTCAGTAATTTCTCTCTGTCATTTTGCAGGTTCACCAGTGCAGGACTAATGTCATAAAATTTAAGGGCACTAGTTCACTTGCTCAGCTGGAGCATGGATTTTAGAGGAAGAGTAAAGCTAGTAGAAATATCTAAGAGCTGAATAATAAAATGTCCCTTCATCTATGTATTTAATTAGCTGCTTTCCTCATGATTACAAAGATCAGTACTCGGGAAGAGAGGAGCGTTTAGGTCTCAGCAGGTTAACTCCACACCAGAGGATTAGACAGGACCCAAACTGTGATGCTCAGTGTTCTCATTTCCAGGACAGTGCTGGCATCCAGTACTCTTCTATTCTGCTCTGCAGTGAGGTGATACATTAGTGGGAATGAAATCTCTGAGTTAATCCAAAAAAAAAGAGTAATTTTGGATTGACTTTGGCAGGTGGCTGAGTTTAAAAAAGGCAAATATGAATATGTAATAAATCATAAATTCTTTCCTCCTCCTGCATTATCAGTGGCAACTATATTGCTTTGTCATACAACTGCTGCAAAGGCTAATCCTCCACACTTGCAAAATCTTCTTATTCTAACTGCCACGACCCTGCTGAAGCCAGGGCTTATGTCCCCAAAAATAGGAGCAGGATTACTTAGGTTGCAGTCCACTGAAGTAGTTTAAAGGTTTTTCAGACATGGAGTGAGGAGAGAAAAAATTGTTATTCTAAATATCAGAGTTCGAAATTACCATTTTAATCAACTTTCATTAAAGACTTCAGGCATTCCCAGTACAAAAGCTTCCAGCATGAATGAATGCCTACCCGCTTATGAAAATGAACCACCAGTAAGGCACTAGTTTTAACTCTTTACCTCACACTTTTCACACCTGTCTCAGAACTTCCCAGCTTTAGTTTATTGATTTCAACCTTAGAGCAGCTGGCTAGGCGCTTTAAGGAGGACATAGGCATTTGCAGCCATAATTGCAATCCTGACAATCCCTACTCACACATGGCCTAACCCAGGGCCTTTTGGGGAATATCAAGGCAGGGTGACCTGAAGTACAGCCAAAGCTGAAGGCTCATCTTTCTTCTGAGGGGGCAGTCAGGAATCTGGGTCTCAGCTGAATTCAAGGAGCAATCAATAAAGAACAAACCAGGGCAGAGATGTGACCAAAGGTTCAATAGAAGGTATCTGGACATGAAAACAGAGCAAAGAAGTCCAGACACTGGTTCCTAGCACTTGGAAATGTTTAAGAAGTTAAAAGATGTTACTGGGCATAACTCCACTTTGAGCAGTGAAGGAGGAAGAGAATAAAGACTGTGCAGGTCTAAAACACCTGTACAGGTCTCTGCAGCTCATGCCTAAGCCCTGTTAGGGTTCAGAATCTGGGCCTTCCTCTACTTCGCATGCTTTGTCGACTTAATATTTGCTATTTAACATGAGGTCTATTTGGGAGGCTTGGATGGAGTGTTCCTAAAACAATCTAACTGGAAACAACTCCTTCCAAGAAATAGTGGGAGCCACTCTTCCTTGCACAAGTTGCAGGAGAACAAATATCCCTTTGCTTAATAGCCTTACAATAGGAGGTTTTCACCAAGGCAGAAGGACCTGTGGTTCAATTCCGTCTTCAGATCCAGGCAAGCTGTATCTGAGAATAATACCTCAGCAGTGAGAGAACAGTCTGCTGCATGGAGAAAATTGTAGTCTTTGGCTCTGACCGTCCTCTCCATCTTCTCCCTCCCATTTGTCTCCATCCAAGACGCACCACTGTATAGAAGGGGTTTGCTGAGTCAGAAAGAGAAGAAGAGAAAACGATAGGAGAAAGAAAGTGTTGTAGTCTAACGTTAAGACAGTTGCTTAGGATGAGAAAATCTAGAGTTTTGGTGCCTCTGATGCTGGCATAGTTTTTCTTTAACATAAAACACAGAAATTGTTCTTCGGTACAGATTATAGCCCAGGACATGACCTTTCTAAACTGGAACCTGAACCTAGGTGCTCAAATCACGCTCTGCATGACCCTCTTTGGCTCCTCCTTCTCCCACTGTAAGTCTTGAATCTGGTTTCACTCACCGGTATGTTTCAGTTAAAAATATGAAGTGTGTCTCTTCCCCGTCACACCTCAGTGTTCAGAAAACTTACCTTTGAGACAGGAAATGTGATCTTGAATCAAACAAGATGCAAGGAAAACTTCTCTTTCCTCAATGAGTGTCTTGACTGTGAAATTCTTACATGAAAGACAGGTTCTGTCCTATCTTCTGGGCTGTGGAAGTAGATGAGGACAAGGGTAGCACCCAACTTCTAGTCCCTTGGGACAGTGTCAGGAAACCCATGTGTGCAACCTCATGCTTCCTCCACGGTTTAGTGCAGTTAGGACCTGAAAAGAGGAGAGAGACAGGCTTTGTCCTCCCCAGATGTCCCAGCTGCCCTGAGACAGTGTGCTGGCATGGCTAGTGCCCTCCATTGAGCTGGTGAGCCTTCTCACTCCTCTACTTGCTTTTTCTCTTTTTGTTTTCTGTCCCTTCTCAGATATTTGTTATTACATAATCGCACATCAGTGGGAGAGGCATAAAATGTTGCTCCCTGTGTCTAGCCTTGTGGTAAAGGCACTCTTCTTGCAACAAAAATTGTTGATTTGCAGTTCCTTCGTGTTGGGGGAAGCTAGATGAGCGGCTGCACCTTTCCACTGTGCCATGATGTTATCACACAGTAATAACAGCTCCCCTGCCTCCCTCACTGCTCAGAGCAGACTGCGCTCCCTTGTCTGGTAGACAAGTCTCAGCTTCCCTCCCTTCAAAGAAGTTACAAGTCCTGCACATCAAGGGGACAGAGTACTCTTTGCTTCTCTGCCCCTTGTGGGATCCAAGAGAAGCTTTTGGTGGCAAGGAGCAGTGGATGGGGATACCTCTGCTGCATTAAGGGTTGCAAGGAGGTTTGTTCAGAGGATAGTTTTCTGCTGGCCAAGAAGAATGAAGGCACTGTGCTCTAACGACAACATGCAGTTATATTGTTCTTTGCAAATGTACACCATCAAACAAAATCATTGCTAAACCCAAGCTCCCGCTGATGAGTCCCTCCAGCTGGAGAGACTCCACCCCTTCCACAGCCAATGTTTCCACCTTCCTTTCTACTATACTCAGCCTTTCTGCCATGTTTGCGTAATTTGATTCCCACCACAACTGACAGAGCAATTGGGAAGGTCTCAGTCACAGTGGAGACTGGCTGGAAAATGTAACCCATGGATTGGCAGCCGGGCAGGAATTCTGAACTGGGAGCTCAGTAGGCATCAAGATATAAATAGTCCCATATTCCAGTCCAGGTCAGATTTGCTTCAGGAACCCTATACTTGAACAGTGAATAAGCACATTACTTTGCTTTCCACATGTTTCTGTGCCTGGCAATTGCCAGGAGCATTGCCTATAGAACAACCTCAAATATAGTTTACCAGAGATGAAGCTAGTGTGTCTGTGAAGTTACGTAAGGCACTAGGGTAAATAAAAAATGTTAAGCATAATAGGAAACCAGCTCTCTCCCATAATTTTAACTAATTCCAGCAACATTTTTCCTTCAGGGAGATATTTCTAAAAATTATATTCACTGTGCTAATTTCCTTAGATAAATAATACTAAAGAACTGAAGCCAATTTCTGATAAATTAGTGGCATACCAATAAAATAATGATCAGCCAGATTTGTTAAAAAGAGCCCTTCATATTTGGAGTGTACACGTACGAACATATCTGCAATCAAAACATTTTGCAAGGTAGACAATGGATAGTAAAATGTATTTATATTACACTTTAAGGAAACATGTCTTCAGCATAACTAAAAACTCCAACAGATGAAAGAAAATAGATTGTTTAAATTACTTTTTCATTTCATCCATAAACTCAATGTATGTTGTGGATTTTATTGTTTGATTTTTCTAATACAGACTGGAAGTGAAAAAAAAGTGATTTGTCATATTAAATTCACAAAATTCTATTTTGAGACATACTTTATCTTTTTCCCATTTCAGCTTCTTCATATGGCTCTGTTCCGGGCTTCACCAAGCGAATTATGTTGGTTTGACTACATGCAAAAATCTTTGGCTAATATTTGCAACATGTTGTGTGACTACAGGGAGCACCTTGCTTTTTCCTGTTCTCCATGTGGTCTTTCTTTTATTTTTGTCGTTTAATATTGTTCCCAATTGTGTCATCCAAGCTAAGTCTTCTGGGATCTGTTGATGTCATGATGATTTACGACCTTGTAGAATGACAAATTATGGATTCACATGGGATGGTCTAGTGCCCACAGTTTAATCTTATGAAGTTTTTCACTTCAAAAATTACCTTCTAAAATGTGATAGCAGGTCTTCACTTTCTTCCTGACAAACTTCACAAGTTCCTTCAGTATTCTGCACTGTCTACAGACTATACTTAAGATATTTGATACAGAAATCTCACCTCTATATCTGTTAAGCCATCACCAGAAACTTTTGTCTGTCTCTAGTGGCCTTCTACTTCAACTATTCAATATTTTCTCATCCTCAAACTGCATTGTTGATATTATTCTGATAAATGAACTAAATAAATGTACATTGCATAAGCAGTAACTCAGTTTCAGATGCATACAACAGTGTATGGAAACAAACATGTAAATGTACAACTCTTCATGATTCCTAAGTGGTTTATAAGCAGAGGTCACAGGCCTGCCATTGGATCACTTCAAGTCATCTCTTGCAACTGGTAGATCTGATTGTAGAATTACTATCTGCTTACATTTAAAATGATTATACACCTACAGAAGGACCTTTGGCAGTGATGGACTCAGTTCTGATAAGTACCATAAGTTTCCTGCATGATTTTTAAGCAACATATGTACTCTTTCTCGGCATTAGTTTCCACAAATTAAAAACCAAAACAAAAAATCCTCACAAGCTAGGAATATATTTCCTGGCTTTTCTAGTAGGAATGTGAACTCTGCAGGAAATGCATTGCTTCTGAGCATTGCAGGTATGCATTTACCTTCAAAAGGCCAAAACTCCTCCAAAGTCTCCAGGCGCTGCTGTAGCACATATAATTATTTCTAAAGCATATAAAGGTTTGGAACTTGTAAAAAGTTGTAGAATTCTCAGTGTTACAGACTGACAAAGAAGGAGTGAAAAAAAAAATGTTTTAACAAATTTTCCAGTCTTTTCTGATTATTGTTATTCTTCACTTCTAAGATCTTAGCACTTAGGGTAAATACTGTGTGAATTTTTTCCTCTTCAAACTATTGATAAGAATGGCAAAAATTATGTTTCTGTACACTTAAATTTTGTCTCATTTCACCCAAGTAAGCAGCTTAAATTTGTTCTTTCACCATTTTTTACTCTCTGTCTGACGTCTCAGGCTATACTCTGGGATAAAGAATTTTTTCCTGGATTCTCAGATGATAGAATGTCTTATGTTCTTCATCTATTCATCATATTCCCCATAAGGTTTTATTCAGCAGTCACCTATAAATACCCTTACTACTTTTTTTTTTTTTTTTGGCACTCCCTGCCATTCTGCTGAGAAGTAATCATCTGGTCAACAGGGTCAATCTACAGCCTGCTTCAGAATCTCCATGTGCCGGAAATCATATTATATGCTCTTTTTCAGGAAACATGATCTAATCACGGGATTGGAAGTGGTGCTAGGGGCTATCTAATTCATCACACTGTCCAAAAGTAGGATTAATTTGTTTTATGATGCTCAAAATAGATATTTGTCTAGCAAGTTCTAAGATATCTCCAATGCTGGAGCTGCTACAGTCTTGCCAAGAAATCTATCCTGCTGTATTAATGGATGCTAATGAAAAATGTAAATCAAAGCTCTAACCCGATGATTTCTAAGAGAATGATTCAGTTGTCAGATGGTTATATACAAAACCAGATCCTCTCTGAAATCATGAAAACGTTCTTGTGTTTCACAGCAAGTGTGCAGATCCATAGCACAATAAAACTGAAGATACAGAGGCCATGCTTGTGCATTTGAGAGAAATCTAGTAGAAATAGTCATAATATAAAGTTTTCTTAAAATAACTGGTTCTATTTCACTGGTTAAAATACTAAAACACTCATCAAAATGTTTTTGGTGAGATACAGATCATCCTTAACTGTGAAAAAAAAGGTAGATATTTATCCTTTTGTGTTTTTTCACAATACCAAAATATCTATTTGAGCTAAAGACCACATGCAGAAATATAGTGATGCTTTTACACAAAATGAATGTATGAAAATACATGGCTGGATGCATGAGTAAAGTACATCCCTTTTTTCAGAACAGAAGGGCAGATGGGGAAAGTTCTCGTAATCACGCACATTAAAAGAGACCAGGGAATATAAATCCTTCTATAAGGGTCAACCAGTTCTTCATCTACATCTCCTACCCTCAATATACCTATGTATTATGATATGTATGGACATGAGCATCTCAACATGTCCTCACAGTCACAATACCATGCAATAGAAGGTTAACATGCTTTGGAGGGCAATGCAATTTGGCATTTCAAATTTTATGGTTTGCATACGCATCTCAAGCCTAATAAGCATATATCAGTAAGGCTGCAAAAATAAATGTGAATGACTTATGAATATAAAAAATTCAGTAATAAATTTTTATACAGAAAAGCTTTTTCTAGTCATATAAAAATTTAACGTACTGTAAGCTACTTCTTTCTTATTCTTTTACTTTTTCAAGAAGTTTATAAATTGTTTTTCTTCTCTAATTATCTCTGTTTCATTTGAAATATAATAAGATGTCTCCAAATCTAAAGTCATAGAACTGAAGATAGTATTTTCTTACCTAGGCACTTTTTTATAGCAAGAGCTCTCTGCCTTCGCACATCTTTAGGTGAGATTGACTTTACACAGTACCCCGAGAAGCATACATATGTTCTGAAAATAGCGCTTATGTGTAAAACTCATCTAGAAGACTGTTTATGAATTTAAAAAACATTTTTTAAATACTTTTGTGTGCAGAAGGAGTTCATCAAGCAATAGAAGTACCATATTGGTTTAAAAAATGCACTTAGAAACCTGAAGAGTGAGACACATAGAGTGGAGTAGGTCCACTTTTAGAAAGAAAAGTAGAGTGTTCTTTTATGATAAAAATATAAATTTGAGACTTTTGAGAGCGGTGAGTGCTAATAATAGGGCAGTTAGAGACAGCAGCTGCTTGTAATAACCACTATTTTTTATGTGGTATCGAAAGTACAGGGAACAATAAGCTCACTGAAGAAAAAGCTTGTTGTTTATTACTGGTGCATTTAATAGTTTAGATCCTTTCCTCTTGCTTTAAGTTATGGTTCAGTGGCAATAATTCAGTTTTCATCAATTCTTTAAACTGTCCCTGAGTAAAAATCTTGCTGCTATTGCAAACTGTAAAACTCAGTTTATAAGTCCTCAACATTTTCAAATTATTCTGGTAGTCTGATAAAAACTTGAGTGTTTTGAACATTGCAGAAAGAATAAAAGTTGAAATTTAGCACTTTTGGCAATTTTTTAATAAATTGTGACTTCTTCATGTGGGTTTTTTTTTTCTATAGAAGATGTTAAAAGTATCTGGTTACTGTTCTTAAACCACGTTTTCTCACCTGCTGTGCTTATACAGTGGTAGAGCTTGGTTACTTCGATCTGGATACATTTTTAGAGAACATTGCCCAGGCCAAAACTTGTGCCTATTCCCTTCATTTCTCCTGAAAACTTTTAAAATTCATTTTCCTTGTCATTGACTGAACTCATGAACCTCAACAAACAAAGGTTGGGGAAAACCAGAACTTTTAAAATTAACTTAGAGAAGACACCATCCATGGTTTTCCTGTTACTGAAGACCATCTCCACACCACGCTTAACTTTTTGTAATCTTATCTAGTGACAGACATAGTCTTAAGTGGTCACTAAACTATTATAGATATCCTCATCTTTTTAAACTACTCTCAGCCCCTCACCTTGAGCCAGGAATAGACTCCAGGGCTCATCACTGCTCGAATGTCTGATGAGTGTGCCGTTGTGTAACACACTGCAGCAGTGAGAGTCAAATCCTTCTCCAGGGTTTGAACTGTGCCGGGATGGGCTGCAGCTACTTTGGTAAAGTTCAGTAGACCTTGCTGTTAATAATACCTCCAGTGCATAACCATACCATTCACACTCAGTTTGGTGTGTGGATGGTGCTTCCTCCCACTATTCCTCTTATCCTTTGCTTTCAATTTCAAACCAAGAGGTCTTGCTCTGTCCCTGTGCTCCAAACCTCAAACCTAATTTGAACATTCTGGGACAACACACTGCTAGAGCTGTGAATGGGCTGAAGATCCTACCTGTAAGCAAAGGTTTCTACCATGGCATTTAAGGCTGTAAGCCTTCAGGATCCAAAAATCCAGAAATTAAAGAAGAAGAGTTGAAACATTTCCCTTGAAAAAACCTGCATATTCAGTTTTCTGCAGGAATATGCAGTTCTGTCAAAGCTTTTGACCAGAACAAGCCTGCCTAGGAGAAGATCTGCCCCACTCACCCACCTATCTGCCTCTCCTTGTCTGCTTCCCTCAGTGCCCCACCTGGATGTCAGGGACTTCTAGGCTCTGAATGCCCTGACATTTTTTTACCCAAATTGCCCATCTGACTTCTTCCTGTAACAATGGCACTTCCAAGGCTTCAGGCTCCCCACTCCTCAGAAAATGGCTCTGAAAGGCGGCTGAGCCCCTGGTTCCTCCAGTTAGCTACTCCTCACGCAGCCAGTCTCCCACCACCCCAGCACAGGCTGGGGCAACACCAAGAACTGCCTAGCCAAATGAGCTATCCTTACTTGACAGCAAGCCTGAGTCAGCATTTAGCAGTGCCTGAATTTAATTTTTGTAGATTCTGTTCCCTTTAAAATATTATCTTAAACAGAATATCTTCCCTAATTCAAAATGAGTAGAGAAGTTATATTCTCTTTCCTGACCAGTTGCAGTTTAGTCTCTGTTGCTGATCTAGGGGGAGGGCTGGTTTAGTGATTCATACCAGGATAATAACTCTTTAAAGTACATTTTGTACTGAGAAGAATTAGGATAACCTTTAATTTATAGCATGAATCACCAAAAGACATATTTCACAGTTAATGCATCATACTTCCACTGTGTGATCCGCCGGACTGGAGGTGTGTCCTGTGCCTGCCTCCGTCAGTAGCTCTACATCTACAATGGCATGCTGTGACTGCTGTGCTCACGCTGGGACTGACCCCCTCCTCTCATCTGAGAGACACCAATCTGCTGCCACATGAGGGAGGAGGCTGTCCACCTTGCTCCTGGTGACCCAAGAGGAGAAGTTGCACTGGACACCTCCCATCTTGAGGCTGTTTCAGTCTTCACAACACAGTGAAACATCTGCTCAGGCAAGGACCGAAGCAGGAGCCATCCCCCGGCATCTTGCAGCCTTAACCAGGCAGAAGGAAATCCTGGTTCAGGCCTTGTGTTGGTGGGACAAGCCAGCCTCTTCTGCCTCCCCAAGTCTAAGGCTCAAACAGGCTTTAAATACCTCCAAAGATAAGTGACAGCTGAAAAAGAAAAGGATGTGAGGATCACAGATTTACAAGCTGGCCCCTAAAAGTCAGAGTTAGTGGAGGCTTCACTCCCTTGTGGATCTAACCCTGAGGGATTGCTGAAGAGCACACCTGTTACCACAGCTGCTCTTGGCTATATCCAGTTTCCAGAAGTCCTTGAAAGCCTCTGGAGTGTTTTGGGCAGCAAGCAATGACATGGGCTCCTTTGGGGAAGTCCCCTCCAGTTGGCAGGTTGTGTCATCACAAGGCCTGACTTTGTACAGCGTGACTTGTGCAGTCTCATCAGCCCTGCACTTAAAGAAACCCTAGAAGGGGCACTTCATTTTATCAGACAGTCTGGGAACGGAGGACTTTTTACCTATATTTAGTTAGGAGGCTTTTCAATCTATAACTGTGTATGAATGATTTTTTTTTCAGTTTCATCTTTCCCTGGAATTCTTCTCCAACAAGAAAAAGGTATCCCTGCTGTGCTTTGCTCTTCTTTCAATGGAGGGTTACAGTGCACCTAGTGTACCAGCACCACCCTTTATTCTTGCCTAGATTTATCTGTGGCAACACTGTTCAATTTTTATACAAATGACATCACTAAACAGCTTATAATTTTTTTAACTTTAAGTTCTTGTAAATAGAGATAAAATATGATTGCTAGATAAGGAAAGAACTAACTTAATTCAAAAATACTGTAGCTTCATTAGGTAATCTTCTTGTTGCTATGCACCATATCCTCCCCTACAGCACAAAGTAAAGGCTGAGCAGGCATTCTGATTTATAAGGGCATGAAGTACTGCAGCTTCCCTGGTTTTGCTTGCTTGATGTACTCACTCCTGTATTCACTAGTCCCGCAGCTTTAGCCTACTTGCCTAGCAGCTGCACCATGTTCTTCAAAGTGTTACGTGACACTTGCAGAAAAAAACTAGCTTGAATCATGAGTTTTCCACGCTTTGAGGCTACAAGAATTTCATTCATTGCAGAATGCAGAGAGAAGAGAGGAGGATTTTGCAGTGTCACTGATGTATTTATTCAGCTTCTATTACTTAAGTGTCAACATAGTTTTAAGGTAATTTAAAATACATTTTTGTTTTATTTATTTGCTCTCAAAGAGACTAAACAACCAACCTTCAGCATGTCCAAAGTTCTGCCTTCTCCACAGAGTACAATGGCAGCATGGCCACAGTGTCTCCTGACATAAAGACCAACTCTACTGATATCAAAACCACAGTAAACCAATTTGCAGTCTATGTGTCCCTGTTCCCTCTTTGCAGTAGCCAGAATAGCATACTGCAGGAATAACTGCTCTCTACACACCTCTGGGAAGTCATTCTTCAGGTATAGTAAGTCAGAAACAGCAAAAAATGTAAATGAAATTGGCCTTTTATTGCCAGCACTCCAAACTAAACGAAGTTTAACAGCACTGAGGACTACCTGCTGTTATATGCTATTTCAGCCCTAAGACTAGCACTACTGGAACAGAGAAATAATTGACCTAAATCTTCCATCAGTCCTGTATTTTCCTCCAGTGCAAACCTTTTAGCTGGCCCTTTAGGGTTCCAGATAAAGCCTTGTGGTTTTTGTTCCTGTGGACAGTGTATAACACTCTTAGCAGAAGATCTACATGCTCACTTCAAAAGTGTCTAGTGATGTTTGTTTGCAACAGTCCAGCTGCAGCATGAGTGAACATACTCGAGGAGTCTGAAAAGTTGAAAAGGAAAGAAAACATTACATGAATAAACAACAGAATATGATCAATGTCTAAGTTTGACAGAACTTTAAGACTGGTAAATTCAGATGGTATTTATACAGGGTCTATGTGCAAGAACCTATATAGAAAAAGTTTTAATTGCCAGATTCTGCCTTTCTTACAAATCCATAAAGCATCTTAGACTATGGTACAATCTTGCTCTGTTCACTTTCTCAGTGACATATCAAAGGCTTATTTTGGAACAAGTCTAGGAAAGAGAGGAAACTAAATAGATGGGGTCCAAACTGATAGTCTCACCATAAACTCAAATAACCTTGAGGTAGCATCCAGTTGTGTCAACCTGACAACAGTTCCCTTGGATCGATTGTAAGAGCAAGAATTATCCATAATGGGTGTTTGCAGCCCTCCTTCAGCCATGCCAGGATGACTTAGAAATGCGGAGCTGGAGCAGCAGAACCAGATGTGGAGTTCAATGTGAAGGGCTAACCTTGCTTGTTGATTCTGAGTAACACAAACGCCACTTCACACCCCGAGAACATGTATTACTGCCACAAAAAATGCACTGAGGGACTAATTCATGCGCTCTTTCAAAAGTGTCTAGTGCCATGTGAAACACTCCAGGGCATCCTGCCTGACTCTAGCAGTGCACAAATCTGCAGGTCCTGTGTTACATCTGTCAACTCCCTGCAGACCGTCTGGGCATTGCAAGTCGTAATAATTGCCAAAGTGTGCGCAGCAGAACTAAGCCTAAAAGGTCATTATGCATGTATTGAAAGGGACACCAGAACAGAGAAATTAAACTATTAAGGTTGCCTGATCAACATTAATTCAGTTCTTCACGTATATATACAGAGATATAGTCTTAAATTATATACTCTATTTCTGGTCCCATTCCTCCCTCTCCATGCTCCCAATTCACTTCTAACTGCTGAGTCCCACAGTTTCCTCTCCCCTCCTTTTTCTTCTTCCTTATGCCCAGCATCCCACTGAGCCATGGTAGGCAGCTGCAGTACCTACAATTACACAGGGAGCATAATTTTCTGGCAGTTCAGTAGATTTCTAGCATGTTACTCCAGATGGCATGGGGGAGGAATGGGGCTCGTTCATTAAAGTCTCAGTAGTATCTACCGAACAAACAGAAATTTTCCTGAAACCTTCCAACTTGGCAAAGATCACAGGCAGCTGAAAGTAGATTCTTTATACAAAGGTTGCCTGCTGCCTCATAGCTAGTCCTTGCCTCAAAGACAAGAAGCCTAATGCTGCTGAGAAAAAATCTTTCTGGCGTGGGCTGAAGACCCTTATTTCCCAGACATATCCCCTTTGGCAAATTTCTGAAAAGAAAACAAAATAAAACAGCCCATGGCAGTGTTGAACAAAAAAAGTCAACTCCAGTGACTACTCTTAAGTGAGTACCATAAATTGGACCTTTCTGGAAGAGTTGCACAAATTTCCATTGCACTTCTTTCAGGCAAGTCTCTAAGAGTGCAAGTGAATATTATACACTGAGAACCACGCGACTGAATTATCTAATCTAGTAATATGTCCTATTTGAATAAATTCTACACCATGCAATTTGAATAATAAAATTCCTTTTTATAAAGATCTGACACAGGTCGATAGTAGTTTATGGGGAACTAAGCATCCAAGTACTGTGCTATCTGTATTATAGCAATGAAGATGTTTAGCCTGGGGGGCTGGTCTTGAAGGAAATTATAATGTAGCTGACTGACATCTTGCATTTGATTCTCTGAGAGCAGGAGAGAGATTGACAGAAAAAAGAAAAAAAGGAAGCTTATAGATCTGGCTACAGCAAGGGCTTGTTTTGGATCTGGGCTAATAACAATAGGAGCTCCGAAGTAAAGTTTGGTCCTTCATGTGTAACACATAATGACAGTTTTTTCCTTGCCAGCTAGTGAAATACTTTATGTAATGAAGGGAATTATAGGTAACATCTGCTGCCAAAGGTCAGTCAGTACTGCTGTTCTCTCCCCAAAGCTTCACTCCCATCTCCCTGCCCCAGAAGAAAATGCTTGTGTCTCTGATCAATAATCCAGGAACATTTTTCAACTCAGATTTATCTTTATCAGGGCAAAAAAGGTTGCATCTTTGCCAATGCATCACTTGTCAGAGATGACCTTTTTTGTTCAATTAAACACCTACAGCTCTCATCCATACTCTCGTCCTCTCAGGACTTAGTACCTACCACCAGCTTCTTTCTTGCTAGCCTTTTTCCACGATTACCTTTTTGAGTCTGTTGTTTTAACCATGTCAGCTCTCTTCCCTGCATCACTCTCTTTTGCTCAGCCATAGTAAACACCGCTTATCAGTATTCACTGCTAGTGTCCCAGGCAGCCTATCCTACCTTACCTATAGTCATTCACTCACTATCAGGACAGCACCCTTTGCCTTCAGCCAGCCCAGCTTCCAGATTCTTAGGTGACAGCAACAGTGAAATCAGTGAGATCCCATATCACACCAGCGTGTGCCAGGGAACAGGGAAAAGGAAAAATGAATGTCATAAGAAAGACAAAGAAAAGGAGAAGACAAATTCTTACAGTTCCTTATGCTCTTACAATAGATTCCCTGTCCTCTAATTCAGATTTTTAATTAATATAATTGCTTTTTAACTACCTGTTTTCCAGCACTGAAAACACAAAGTGCCCGTTAGAGCTTTGATGAGTACATCTCTCCAAGGTCCTCTTGATGGTTTTCCAGCAATTATCCTACGAACTGAAGAAATATATGGGATCCCTTGTTACAGTCTGAGCAAAGGAGGCACCTTAAAAATACTGTGGTATTTGTTATCCTGCAGTAATTAGTAAATTTAACCAACAAGCATAAAAGAGAATCCTAAAGCCATCAGTGTTTTCAACACATTTAAAATTGGATTGATTTAAAGATTTCTGTCAAACTTTAAAACATTATGTCTTAGTTTGCATAACCATGACACTTGCTTTTAAGGACACATGCCAAGCTGCTTCTGAACTTGGCTAGACTTTCTCTTTGGAGACTTATGTGAATCACGTCCTTTACTTTCAATTTTGCGATCTTACTTCCCTGGGATGTGCTTGCTGAAATGCTGGGCTAGGTTCTCAACAGATGTAAATATATGTTTTACTAGCTTTCAAGGTGCCAGGCAAGTTTATGCAAGATGAGGATATGGGGCATGGTTTTTAATTTTATCCCGTCGTAGGAAAGACATATATTGATACTTCTCTGCTTGGTACTTCATAGGCCACAATAATGAGAACTTCTGCTTTTCAACCTAATTTGATTACCACAAGATATTCTTAGCATATAAATGTTCATTATCTGTGCAAACAGGAAGATACCTGTTTACACTGAGTACATCCAGTTATCACTGAAATACTTCCTAGGCCTGGATTTTTCCCTCTGAACCAGATGCAGTTCCTTTTCAGTGATTTAATTGCTTCCTTTCTATTTAATTACTTTGAGGATTAACTGCAGGCAAGTGTATTCCAATAACAGGCTCATCTACAAAAAGCAGGAAGCTTTCCCTGTGGTCCAGGGAATTCACCACTTCCGACTGCAGCTCCACTACATAACTATCAGGTTTCCCTTTGCCCCTGGGTTTTATGTGTCACCTAGTCCGTTTGAGCGTAAGGAAATGTCATGGAGTGAACTGCTTGCTCTTGAATTTGCATACAGAGCTCCTGGCAGGAAAGAACAAAATCTTTCTTTGCATCAGGGCAAAAGATGCAAATATTTCAGACCCGAATATTAAATTACTAATTATATATGATTAATATTAATGATATCTAGAATAATTTCCATCAACATATTTCGGTGGGGAAAGAAGTTAAAACTGGGCAGCTTTTTGTTTGTTCATAATATTATCTGGGCTAAGATTGTTATTTGGTCCTAATATGCATACTGAAAAGCAGCTGATCCAGGCTGCATTTCATTGGAACAACTTTGTTTGAAAGCTGGGACTGAGATTATTGCTTTCTGCATGTAAAAATGACACATCATGAGAAGCTGTTTTCAACTTCTTAGATGAAGGCCAAGTGATACATTGAGACAATTTGTGCTTCAGGGGTTAAGGGATGTACAAGAAATTCCTTTTGACTTCAGATTACACCAAAGTCCATCAGAAAATTTTATGCAGAACTAGTGCTCCATGACTGTGAGCTCCACACACCTGACTGATTCCTTGTAAGAACCGAATATAATGCACACACATAGCACAGCACCACGGCCTCTTGCCCACCTATTGATTAAAAGAAGCTCATGGGATCCAGGTGGGCAAAAAGGACCAGGAAACACTCACAAATAAGATGGCAGAAATTTGCAGATAAAAGAAGAGGCACTCTAGAACCTTCCCTATTTTACAACACAGTGATCCCTTGTTTGTGTGCCAAGAGAGGTAAACTGAAAGAGTTCTGTAGCTAATGTTAAAGCAAATTACACTGCCGTGGGTTAGTTTATTTTTCAGACAATGCTTGGGATACATTTTTAGTCAAGAGCGCTTTTCTTCCAGAAGTAGTTTTTCACAAAATATTCTTCTGTCTCTCAAATTCTAAGAACACTTCTGTTTATAAATGAAAGTCTTATGACTCACTAAATAATAGACATCAGGTGAACAATGTGTAAAACAGATTTGTTGTTCTCTTTTCTTTTCCTTTTTTTAATTGAAACTTGACCAAAGTAATTTGGTCTCCAATTTGTTCTCATTGGTAGAAAAATACTCATCTTAAATTCAGTAAAACTCCTAATGAGCCTCCAGATGCTTCCGTTTAATCAAATTTTGGAGGTGATTTTGCTGTCTCCTTTATTCCCAGGTTTTGTTTCTACATTTCCTTTTCTGCTGCTTGTGGTAGGTGGAAGGAGTGTTCTCCTTGTCCTACTCAGCAGAGGTACTCTCTGTTTATTAAGTTGTACAGCAGTACAGACATGGTAAATACAGACATGTGAGGACAATAAGAAGGGGTGCTGCTAGGTTTTTTGTGTGATCTACATCTAGCAGATTAAATAGTTTTATGTAAGAAGCTGGGAGAGAATTATGTAAGAAGTGGGGAGAATACATGGCTTCTTTTCCCCAGTGAAAGATTTCTTTTGCAATCAGTCTGAAGGAGGGCAATGTGTGTCAGTCCCATCCAAAAAACTTGTCAGTCCCTGACCAACTTCTTCCAGCTTGGCAAAGGAAGGCTTACCCACAGACGTGGCTATCATCAGTCAGGGCACACAGCTCGTGGACCAGCTCTGGGGATAAATCTGTGTTGCAGGTCCTTAGGGAAAAGGCACTGGGCATTGATTCAGGCAAGGGAAGCACCAGCGTGACCATTTCATAAGCACATAGGTCTGAGCTAGCCAGACCAGATATCACCTCTTGGCCAGCCTCCAGCCTGAACAAATATAGGTAGGGAATACAGGAAGGAACAAGGAGTATTGTGATGGTGACTAGAGGAAAAGAGAGAGAATCGAGGTTAATCCATGAAGGAACAGAAGTGAGGTGTTGAGTGTATTCTGGCAGGGTAGTACAGACGGCTTGGAGGAAACTAAGGCTATGGTAGTGCTGGGAAGTTTGCAGTCCGATAATAATACAGAGAAGTCCTTAATGAATTCTGATATATACCTAACTTGTACACCCTGTCCTGTGAGCTTCAAGATGGAAAAAAGCAAAAGACCTGACTGAGTGGGCGGTTTAGATAACAATCCACTCAGGGAAAGGCTGCAGCGTGAGTTGCCCTGTGTTAGGTACAAGGGGTCCCAAACAAGGGAAAACTTTCTGGACACCCCAACTTTGTGAAAGCCTCAGTCAGGCAGCATGCCCTATGAGGGTCTCGACAACCTGCTTTTTCAGTCAAGGTCCTCATCCAAATGAAAGACACAGCACAGGCTTCCACTGCAACCTTAGTATTAATTTGGTTAAAAAGGTGACCAACTACAAGACACAAGCCCATGGTTCAGTTAGCCCTGGACCCCATAGAGCAAGGTTATTACAGGGAGAGATACACTGCAGTTAGAGAACAGAGTGGGACTATAGTGCCGCGAAATGTCTCTAAAGTCATCAAAGTCACTTATGCACATTCCAGTCTAATGGAAATAAAATTCTTACCAATTTTTAGCCAACATGTTTGCAGTTACATATAGCTATAAACACCCATGTTCATACAACTACATTTTGTTTAATTACTCTTGTTCTTTTTCCACCATATTTGAATGCTGTACAAAAAATTAAAATAAACATAAAGCAGTAGATCACACACAATATGCACCAGTGCTAATAGCCACGCTTAAGGAAAAACACTTCTAAGAGAAGAGCCAAGAGCTAGCAGTGATGGGCAGTTGGTGCTACTGAAGTAAGTTTTAATGTTCAACTTCAGTTCTATATCAATTAAGCAAAAGTAGAATTTCTGAAAGCAAGTCCATTAAAAAGTAAGTGTCCAACCTTACTGAAATGGTACGCTAGTGTCCAGTACTCATTTGCTAGATAAGTAAAATTCAGATTTACAGTAAAGAACATGAGAAAAAACAGTCCTTATTTTACCTGCTGTTCTGTGGCCTCCCAGCAGACTCAAAACTACAAACCAATTTGATCCATCCTAAAAATGATTAGCAATGTTGATGTAATTTCTGAAACATATATAGCTAAACTTTCATTAAAGGCTTCCAGTGACAGAGTATCCAGTCTTCCCAACATATGTGTTCCCATACTCAACTGGCTTTATTGTTAGAAAATGTTTCTAATTGCTTTAATCTTTTTGGTGTCAGTTTAACTCTTGCTTGTCCTATTCATTGTGGATACAGAGAACATTATTGTCTCCCTTTTGCAACAACAGGAGTGGCTTAAGATTATTAAACTTTCCACCCGTCAACATCCTTCTCTGTCATTTTATTTTGGGTTTGATAGCATGCATTCTTCCAATCTTTCTTCCTAGCTCATGACTTCTACAACCTCTGATCTTAATATGCATCTTGTAGGCTATATTTCTGTTTGCACTCCATGTGCAGAATATTTGTAATTTCAAAAGAATGCAATGTTGTTGATTCACACCCAATTTGTGACCCACTGTAGTTCTTAAAATCTTTTTGAATAAATTGTTTCCTAATGTTTATCATCCTGACTTTATATCATTGATGTTTCCTGCAGTAACTTGCCCTCTTCTCTTAGCCTTGCTCTCATCCCTTGTCTAGAATGAGTTACATCCCATGTTTCCAGTCCATTTCTCCAGATTTTTATTTTTACTCTTATCCTCCAACACTTTTGGGGTCCTTTCTAGCACTGTGTTGTGTGCAAAACTAATGAGCATTCTGACTATTCCACCATCTGTTTTGTTAATGAAAACCTTGTACAGAAGCAGATCTAAGACAGACCCCCCACAGAACCCAGAGCATAATTAGACATTATTAACTTCTCTATGGTGTGGTTATCTAATCAGTTTTCTGCTCACAGATTAAAGGCCACGTTTTTCCTAGCTTGGATTTGAGAATACCAAATGAGACTGTGTCAAAAACTTTGTTTGAGTAAAGGTACATGAGTTCTTCTACTTCCCATCTCTCCAGAAGACCTGTTACCTGGTCACTGAAAGAGTGAGTTTCATTTGCTCTGATTTGTTCTTGGCAAATCTATGGTGGCTTCTACTCCTCTCCCTGTTGTTTTCTAGGCGTTGCACACTGTTCCAGATTTATTCTGTGACCTGAAATCAAACTGGTTGATTCTCACATCCTTTCTTTTTTTCTTCACTCTTCTGATGAAGAGGCAGTAACTTTCCCCTTCTTACTAGAAGTAGCAATAGATGCACTTTATTGTCTTCACAGGCAGAGAAATATGCACTTAGCAGTAAAACTAAGTGTCTATCACACTGGTATTTAAATTATGACAACCTAAAAGCATTTTATTTCCTTTGGTTAAGGAGGATTTACAACTTTATAATTTCACCTAGTTACACCTTGAAAATGCTAATAGAAATCAAATCTTTAAAGATATCGGAGGTCCCTGGTTATGGCCATTCTAGAGTAGAGATTTTGATTGTGGTCTTGGATTAGGGTGAGTGTCTCAAAGATACCTTAATCAAGGAGATTTTCCTAAAATATTTTATGGGTGTTAAGGGTCCAAGATTTTTATGATGTTCGATGAAAGCTTTAAACTCCAGATTTCTAATTTTATTTTCACAATAGTAACAGAGGAAGAGACCCACACAGGCTAAGTTTGGCAACATAAGACTTGGTTGCCTGGGCTACAGTAACTATGCAGGCTCTTTTTGGTCAACGGAGACAAACTGACATCTCTTTCCTAAATGTAATACGAAATAGATAAGATGTCCCTTTCACTCTCTCTCTCTCACTCATACTAATCTGAGTAGAGCAGAATGGGTTTGCTAACTACTTCAGGGAGAAGCTGAGGAACATGGATGATGGCTCCCACAGCAAAAGTTGATGACTCTTTGCTGGAATTGCAGCTGCTATATCAAGAGTGTGAATCTTCAAACTACACCGATACCCCTGCTGGATAAGCCTAAAGTTGAGTAAACAAGCCAGTAAGATGAAAAATTTTCTTGCTCCTCATGGTAGCCTGACATGTCTGAGTTCAAGCACACTAATATATGAATTTCTCTTGCTATATGATATGTTAGTTCTGTATATAAGTAAAGAATTTGGGTTGTGAAGACCATTTATTGGGATGGGTGGAATATTTCTTATTCCCTCAGTGGTGAAGAAGATGGTATACTCCAGAAAAAGGGAACTTTAAAACAGTATTGATCACACAGATAGAATCATAACACTGTTAGGGTCAGAAAGGACCTCAGGAGGTCTCTAGTCCAATCTTCTGCTCTGAGCAGGAGGAGTCTGCAAGTAGCTAAAAACCTGTAGATTTAAAAGAGAAAGACACAAAGCAAGGGACAATTTGTATATTTCTGGAGATAAACCAATACCTGGAAAATGTGAGCTCAGGAAAAGTTTTCTCCATAGTCAGATAATTTTGTACCTGCCCTTTTGGAATATATACATAAAGATGGATTAAAAAAAAACCCACATAATTTACACACAGAATATTACTTCAGAATGATTTGCAGATTTGATGTACAATTGGCTGCATGTCTGTTAGAAAAGAGCATTGTTAAATTGGTCTCAATTTTTAATGCAATGAATTGTTTCAGAAATTCCTTTGATTCAGGTATTTGTCAAAGTACAATTTCAGCATTTTATTTTGAAATTTTATTTTAAAATATTGTCTATTTTTTATCTGAAAAAGATAAATAACCTGAAAACAAAGTGCAGCATTTCATTTTTGGTTCCCTTAAGTGTTTCAAGCAAATCAAAAATAAAAATTAATTATACTTGTTTGATCTTCTTTGTTGCTCCTTTGTTCCACTGAAAATATTGCTTCAACTTCATCTGACTTGAATTTTTAATCTCTTTATTTTTCGTGGTTCAAGCGTGAGCCATAACTCCATCGATTAGTCAATTCCAGCTAGTGGCACCAGCCACAGTTGGGAGAAAATATCTTGGACCACATCAGTAATGATATAGTGCATAGAATAGGGTACCAATCAAAATGACGTCAGTTCATCGTCATATTGTAGATTTCCATGAACACTTGTTTACTGTTGGTATTCCATTACCTTATCCAGGATTTTTAGGAGATAAGTCACCCAACCAAAATTAACGATAAAGTAACTTTCTCCAGCAGAACCCCTTTTTTCTTGACAGGAGGCGTTGGCTGTTCACAGTGAGTAATAACACTAAGTCAAAAGAGAATCAATGCGCTTTTTAAGCCAGCAGTCAGCTGCACACATCCCAAACCTTTACAATCCCATTCTGACACTGAGAATCACTCATGCATTAAATCAGTTCATTAAGACAAGTTCAGTGTTGTCTGCATCATCAGTTCACTTTTCAGCTCTGTGTTGCGCAAGGCTAGAGTAAGCCGTTTCTGAATCTAAATTATAGATGTAAATGTATCTCTATAAATATATATATATGCATTAAACCTTTAAATTGCATGGCTTTGAACTAAAGCAGCGGACAAACCTTAATGCTAACACCTTTAGCATGACACTGATTAACTGATTCATGCTCAGTACAGGTAGAACCTGTTAGTGGCACAAAGCATCTTCTGCCTTATAAGGTCAAATAGCTACTAAAAGGAAAAGAACTTCTGTGGTACTTGAAAAGCCTGTTGGACAAATTTGTTTTCACAGATGTGACTGTAAATTTAACATCATCAAATAAGAATTAATCCAGCTTTACATTGGCTTGTTACTATTAATCTTACAACAGATCTCGTCGTGATAGCACTGTGTACAGCCTCTTCAGAAAAACAAAGCTACTAACGCAATAGTCACCATAAGAAAAAACAGCAAAATCTTTCTCTCTTTTGTCTTGTTTACAGAAAACTAGGTGGGAGAAAGTAAGAACTTGTTTTACAAGAGTTGTTACAAAACAGCATAGAAACATAAGTCACGATTATGCTGGGTAAACAGAAGCTGTATACTAGATTAACCCCACCATTTTCTGAGGATGTTTTTTCTTTTTCTTGGTTTGTATAACTCAGATGATATGCTACACAGATTTTGGATGACAAAAGAAGAAATAGAATTGTTTTTCTTCTAATCCTTAAGGCCTGAAAAGTTTTTATATTCATCTTCCAAGTTTCTAATTGCAATTTTATCATTTTCAGTAACTGAGGAGAACAGAGAGATATAAAATTTTGCTAGGGAAACCAAAAAGCTCATTTTTAAAATGCTTTCATTTTCTTTTTATATTCGGTTCAGAATGAATGGAAAGGGACTTCCCATCCTCAAAGTAAGAGATGTGCCACTTCCAGACGCAAAAGGGAAACACTGTGTCCTATATAGTTTAAGTGCTGATAGGACAGTTCCAACATTGTTTCATCCACTGGACTTCATCCAGGATGATGCTGCAGGTGACTAATTTTATAAATAACAACAAACTGAGTGAGTCTATAATTTACATTAGTTGGGCCTAGTTGGCTTGAAATGAAACAGATTGTACTCTGCTCCATACAGATTAATGGGGGCTTATTATGTCATCCAAGCAATTGATTTCCACAGCAGCAGAAAAAATATCCCATAGAAATCAAATTAATAGGAAAATGTCTCAGCTCAAGTATATTCTATCTGCAATCAGAAAAAGAGGGCAGAAGTCTTCTAAGGTAAATGTGATTAATTTAAAAATCTGCAAGGTCCACAGCATTTTCTCATTAGTTATTCAATCATTAATAAGCTTCATAGATCTCTGCCAGCATCCAATCTGAGGCACTAGCTATATTGAGCAGTCAGAAGCCGGATAGTGAAGCAGTTCTGTCAAAGGCTAGAAGTAAAAGTCCACTCTGAGGTAAGAGGGAAATCCATTAATTTCAAATCCTAATTACTTCCCATTGCTGTGAACAGTCACTGTGTGTTGTTGACGGAGTAGAGAAAATTACTTGCAAATGAACATTTCCCGCAGCTCCAGGGGAAGCTTCAACATAATTTCAGGTGACTATATATCTCCATCATCATGGGGTCGGTCACACCAGACAGATGTTCCTAGTCGGGGCAGTACATCTGGGTCCTTTCACAGGAGGGAGGCACTCTGCTTCACTGAGATGACAGCCCTTTCCATTTTGCTGGTTCCATGTGAATGTGAGACCAAAGACATTTTTAAGGTGACCTTTTAAAAGCAAGATATGTGGTGGGGTAAGGCTTTGGGGGGTAATTTTCAGAAAGACAAAAAATTTATAAAAAGCTTTATGGGAAAGAAATCAAACCCAATGACCACAAAAAGCAAAACCAGCTTATTTCTTAGCTTTTATTCCTCCATTTGTTGTCACAAATCAACAGAGAGGTAGATTTATTGTGATGGTACAAACAACTGGAATAGTATCAATGCAAAGACTGAAATAATGCATAAAGGGGTTTTATCTTAAAACGTTGCCTGTTACTTTCCAACTTTATCTCTTACTGGTGTAAATCCTTTAACTGCTTTATTTTATTAAGGTATTTTGGCATTGTTGTATATATATAAACTTTAATTTAGCCTTAAAAGCCTATCTAAGAAATATCTTTTTTAAGGACTTTACTGTTTAACATTAGGTCTTCCATGTTTTGGGGGTCTGAAACACTAATATTTTAATAATGTCAACTTCAGCTGAACCTTGAAAGAGAAAGACAAATAAAATGGAGATGAATCCCATAGAACTGGTTAAAAGACACTATGTATATTCTGGGATAAAGCCTTTTGCTCTTTCTGTGACATTCAAGTTCTTCTGCAGAAAAGAAGACCATAGTTCATGACTTGAGACCTTCACTGGAGAAAAATTTATAGATAGTGTCTCACATAGAGTGAATGAGGAAGTAAAAGGCTCTTAAAATTTCAGAAGAAATTCTTTTGCACAAGCTTAAAAGAGTAGGGAGAGATAGTGAATAATCAGATATATGCTCTAGAGGTAACAACACATCTGCTTAGCCAGCACAGCGTTTGGAGGGATCACTATGTCCTAATATAAAACACAGGTTGCACTTTACAAAAATTTAAAAAGTATCTAGTGGAAAATGAAAAAAAAAAAGTCTTTATACACTAGACAGGGAAAAGTTCATAGACTTGCATTAGCTCTGCAAATCCTGTGAGCCCAGAAGTCGGTTCTAAAGGTTTGCAATGCTTTGAGTTGCAGTAGCTCCATCTGTCCCGCATACTAACTGCAATTCAACAAGTCTATATCCTTTTCAACAAGTAGGTTGTAGCTCTGATAAAACTGCTGATCCTATATGGTCTTCACCTTAGAAACATGCCAGATGCTGCAACATATATTTCCTCTGACAGATGCGTATTTGTCCACTCTTTCAGCTTGTTCTCACTAGAGGTGGGATGATTCAAAGGACTGTGAATGGCACAGAGATCATATTATCTCTGGAACACAAGTGAGAACCCACCCTAAGTCATCAGTAATTAGAAATTGCTTTAATTGCTGTTTTAATAGTGACCATAAACTCTTTGGAGATAGCTAAATTTTGGAAGACCAGCCTCTCAGATTATACTGATTACAAAAAAAAAAAAATGTCCCAGAACTATTATCAAATTTGAAGGGTGGTGTGCATTTGGCATTTGAACCACTTTATCCTCAAGTTTTATACTGAGAATATATCAGTAATCTCAGAAAATGTGTCCTTCCCTGTGATTCATTTGCTTTGTGGACTGGTTGTCACCTTCAAAAACATGAAGAACTGTACACTTTTTTAAATTTACCATCATCATAACTTAGTAGGTTATAATATTTATTACCAATTTCTTCATTATAAGAATTTATTGGATTTTCCAGCACCAGATAAATCGAAGTTTTCAGATTAAAAAGAAAAATGTAATTCTAAATTTCAGTTAGTAGACATATATTTATATCAGTACAGAATGCTTATTCTTCCTAACCTTCCATGGACAAGAATTGCTTTAGTCTGTTATTGTAATACTGCAAATATAGACTTAAAAATACATACTGCTGCAATTTAAAATTTTTTACTATTCTTAGGAAGTCTTCTTTCATTAAAACATGGTTGGTTTTTTTTAAATGGACACCAGGAAACCTAAGGTATAAAAAGACATGGCTATGCCAAGAGGCACAGTTAGTCACAGTGCATTTGTCAGCTCTAAATATATCTAGGCTATTTTATTTCACTGATGATTTTTCCAAAATGTTTCAGATTATCAAGTCAATACTGCAGACATGCTAGATTATGAGACTACCTGACACTGAAATTTCTGAAATATTAATAAATATGGACAAGACAGAGAAGGATTAAAGCCAAATACAAGCAGATGTGTTAGGAATGAACATTGATTGTGGAGGAATGGCGTGCTACACGGAGTTGTATTGAGTCTGCAAAGGCACTCTGATATAAGTGATACACATGGAGCAGGAGAAACAGCCCCAAAACTAGACAGTCTTTTCACTTGTCATTTAGTCCCTGAAAACATGTCAGTGGGCAAACAAACTGAAACTGTGTCACAGTGTCTTCCTCTCTAGCGCAGATATGTCAAAGCTCCCTAAGGGCCAAAAAAGAACTTACCTTCTGCAACAGCTTGCAGGTCTGACACAACAGCAAACAAAGTGTCATTCTAGTGATGGCTCCAGCATATGATTTCCAAAAATGTCAGAAAGACGTTGTTTTACTGAAACATCTGAATGTGATAAAGGAGAGCAATATTTAATTTTGAGCGAGTTTTGATGTATTGCTTTCATTCTGGTCATTATGTTCTTTTCAGCAAAAGCAAAACCAAAAAAAAACACTGCAGTGCAGGGCTGGCGGATGCATGAGCCTGAACAAAGGCAAGGAATATAACAGTGTTGAAAACCAGGGGTAGATCTGTACTTTCAAACAGATGGAGACGGTGACATGAGTCTCCAGTCATGTTTCTCTTGTTACAGCCTCCATGCAGGTCACTCCAACATGAGCTTGTCTATCCCCAGCACAGTGTGGCAATGTTATCATGGGAAGGTACAGCAATCAGAGTGCTAAGACAGAGAAAAAATTACAGTCTTCGTGGTCACTAAATGGTCATCACTGGTTGCCTTAACAAATAGAATTGCCACACCACCTTGCATGCCCCAGCTGGGCTGGCTAGCCCTGATTTGTGCAGTCTCCGGAGCCAACAGCACTCTCCAGAGTCAGTGCGAGAATTTGGCACCTCCAGACTCCTGAAGGTCAAAAACGCCTAAGAAATTTGCTCTAATCAGCAAGACAAACTGTGGATACCTGTAAATGATGATCAGAATGAGGCTTTGAATGTACCTGATTGCAAATCAACTTGTCCAGATATAGTGAAAAGAAAATCACCGTCTTGTGCAGTTACAACCCACAGTAGTATAAATACATATTTGTATGTATGCACAATATATATTGCATATAAACACAATTCATTTTCTCTTCTTCATGTGCAAAAAAAAAAGCTCATTCTATCTAGATATTCACACGTGAGGTTCCTTCTTAAAGGTAACTGGAGAACTAAATTATACCTCACAGGCACAGACCTTCTATGGGGCAACAGGCACCTTACCAGTCCAGGAGAAACCTACAATTTCTGTTTAGGAGAGGCACAAGCCCTGTATAGAAATTCTGCGGTACATTTCCCTTCCTACAGGCAGCCAAGAAAGACTGGTGCTGAAGCCTCGTCCTGCTGCTCTCCATTCTCCTCTGCCCCTTTTGAGGTAACAGACGGAGAACAATTCCAGTTCCACATTTAGCACAGAGTCTGCAATTCTGCCTGTCCTTCACACTGACTTGGCAAAATGATAAAAGTATATAGGACCCCATGTCCTTGTCTAGTTACTAGAAAGACTCAATCCACAAAGCAATTTCATTTTGCCTATCTACAGTGCTTACATAAAAAAAGCTTCTAAAATGCATATCAAAAAACAACTTTACAGTGAATTTATGTTAAAACAGGTGAGATCAAGAGAAGACGTTTACATTTGCTTCTGTGAATGGTTTGGAAGCTTCTTAATTCTCAGAAAAAAATGTTCTAGGATCACTGAAGGTTTTGGGGTCATAGCAGAGCAAGAAATCGAACCCAGACTTTCTGCATCAGATAAGGAACATAATCAGTGGCCCTCGTGCCTCCATTGCCTGCCTTGAGAAGAACGCCACTAGCTTTCCAAGCCTGCCCTTGGTATGACTAAAAATCAGCACCCACGTGCAGAGAGTGATTTGAGCCTCCGTTTAGCATTTCCTGCTACTGCTGATGATTTTTTTTCTCTTTCTTTTGATAAATGGACAGAACATGCGTATGAGTTAGTTCTCTAGGTTTTCACATATAGAGCAAGTGGCTTTGGTTACCCTCCAGATGTCAGCACAGACATGGGACAAAGTCCTTCAGCAGTCCATCAGTTAGTTGTGGAAATTGTTTTGTTTTTTTTTTCTCTTCTTAATGTGAAGTTTTGGCAGCAAAACACCAATAGTGTCATCCCGCAAAGCAGAACTAGCAAAAAGAGGAAGATTTATTGAGCTTTTCTAAGGATGCTTCTAGTTATGCATGCAAAACTTCCAGCAAAGAAACAGGGGGAAAATTGCCTTCTACACAATGGCACCAAAGTGCTCATTTGGGATGTAACACTGGTATAGTTAAACTCCAATTGCTATTTAATATAATAAAATGAGGCTCTGGAAAGAAGAAGCTTGAACTGCAATTACTTTAATTAGTTTTAAAAAAACAGCACATATTAAAGATCTTTTGTCATAAATGAGAGTGTGCACATTTACATCAATTGAAGATCCAATTCACATGAAATTCAGAATCACAGTGGGTTTTGTTGGGTTTTTGTACAGTTTTTGTGTGGGCATCTCTTACCTCATACAGACAAATCACAGTGCTGTAAAAGGGATTCAGTTGTAAAAATCCCTCCTGCCTAAAGCAAACTTAAGCCACAAACACAGATATTGAAATCCTCCGTTTTGTTACTACTGTGTATGTATATCACAAATCTTTTGCAGTCTTCTTCAAAAGCAGCAGCCTTCCTCAGGAGGGAAAAATCACCAAAAGTCCCACAGACAACTGAGAACAAGAAAATCAAGGGATGAAATTCATGTTTTGTGCACCACAGATAAGTCTAAGAGCTTACAGACCTCACCAGTTTTCCTAAGAGAACTTCAGTCTCTCATCTACTGAGTTTCAAATCCATCTCTAAAGTATAAAAATATTAGAAAGTTCCAATGACCTAATTAAGTGCAATTCAGTTAATTTCACAGGCTCAAAGCAAATCTCTCCTGAAACGCATTTAAATGCCTCTGGTGTCCAAAATTTGTTATAAAAAAATTTCTAAACTGCCAAAATTTTTAGTACTTTTTCTAATAAAATAAATAGGAAAACACAGTAGGAACTGTCCAGAATCTTACACTGGGGTAAGTGATGAAATGGGGTTTTTTTTCAACTCAGATTACTCATATTACACTCCACTCCTGTTTATCTTTTGAAGTAAATCAAAAGAAGCTATCAAGGACCCTGCAGTCTATGATCTGAGATGGGGAAAGTCCCACACAAACAAGGACTGTGACAATATTTAAGCTGTATTTGAAAATAGGTTTTTGGCACAGTGTCAAACAGATGAAAGGTGTTGGGGGGAAGCTCTCGTCAAAAAGATTGGTGCATGTCATTGGTTTCTTCTGAACAGACTGTGACTGTCTACACAAGAGAAAGCCACCATTCTTTCTGGGATCCCTTTTGCAACATATATTTTCCCGTTTTTCAGAACCACTGACTCTCACTGTCTGCATTGACTCAAGCTTCTACACAGGCAATGACTCTTACAAAACAAATTCTGCATCATCCGTAAGAAAAATGTGGTTTCTAGTTCATCAGTCGTAGTGTCATAGCTCTAATCTTTATTTTAGCATGGACCTGGAAATTTGCAGGTTCACGCCACAGAAGTGGAGGTGAAGGAAGCGCACTGAAGAAAGTGAACGAGCTGAGAAAGGAAAGGAAGGTGACATTTCTGGAGAAGAGATGCTTTTGCAGTCAGCAGAGGTAATGTTCCTTTCTCTTTTGGAAAGTTTATTACTGTTCTCTGTTAGGGGTTTTAAAATCTGGAAAGCTTCTTAATTTTTTGCCATTAGCAGCTCTCAAAATGCAGGAATGTTTTTTCATTCATGTGACATGCACTAGGAAGGAGTGCAAATTTTCCATCATGGTAAGGACTTCACAATAATTTTCCATGGTTTCAGGAATTGTTTTTCAGAAGGAGAAAGAGGGGAGTTGTTTGCCTTCAGCTTGAAATACAGTATTGTACTTTACAGGAAAGAGGTCTGGAAAGATTGTTCAGGGAGTGCAAATACAATACCTGCTCCCCCAAGAAACCTCCTCCTGGGATCCCTACACTGTGCTAGTCACAGAGCTCTTTGTCTGCTGATTAGACAACAAGGCCAGCCACATTTTGGGATCTGCCTTCCCTGAAATCAGTCTCTCCCAGTAAATCAGACTGGCAGCTGAGGTAAGCTCAGGTGGATCTAACAAGCCAGCCCCAGCATTCCTTTCTGAAACCCGTTTTCTGCTTTTATCAGGTAGAATCACAGCATCTTGAACTCCAGGATCAAGGTGCGTGCCTCATCCAGTTCCTCCGGATGGAAAGAAGAACACCCACGGTGACCATGCTTTGTTCCAGAGGGTTGGGTTAAGAACTATTTTCAGATCTGGTTTTTGTCAAAATGTTTTTTTGTATCTTGAAATCACCCATGCCTAAAAATCATATGGAGGGGGTATTAAAAATAAATAAATAAATAGAAGGTAGTTGTGTGTAAATGGGGGAAGTAAGTAATGACTTTTGAACACTTGGTATTGGTCAAGTGCTGACGAACAAAATGATAAATGAAAGTGTTCTGGACTGTTTCTGTGTGTCCTGTCTTCAAGGGTAATATCTGCCTCGGTAATTCACAAAAAGTATTCAGACTCTGTTTTGTTTAAGGGACACTCTGTGGTATGTAGCTCAGTCTCTCCAGTGATTCTTTTTCCTCGACTTTCTCTAGAGATGGCTGGAGGTTTTTTTTCCTTTCACTTTATACCTAAGAACATGGTGTTCTACAGACTCGTATTCTGAAAGACGCAGTGATTCACAAATAAATGAACAAAAATGAGAGTAAAAAAATTGCTATCTAAGATTCAAATCTAAAAGCCAGAGAAAAAGCTGGCTTGTCTTTGTTTTAGCAGCACACTGACTACCATAATAAAAAGAATAGGAATAATATTGTCAGTAGGATAAAGAGAATTTTATGGGACTTCAGGAAAATTAATTGTATCAATTTAGCAATGCTGAATACCTAATAACAGTGAGCATCTGAGAGTGACTCAGCATTGCATCAAGTATGCCCATTCTCTCAGGAAGTGTTTCAATTCAACATGAGAACCAGACTGTAACTTTTTCGTGATTGACAATGACTAAGACACATGTAAGATGCTAGGGGACTGAGTCATTCTTGTTTTTCTCAAAGTGATAGCAGAAGAAACAATTCAAGGAAATAACCTAGCTAGATTCCCAAACTGAAGCTAATCGTTTTTAAGACTTTAGGTGGTTTACCAAGATCCTGTGCCCGTTTTGCAGCCCCTTTTTATTTCCAGAAGGTAATTAGCTGCTGCTGGCATCCATCTCCTGAGCTCATTCCACAGACCTGCAACAGGGGGGCTGGACTAGATGACCCACAGAGGTCCCTTCCAACCCCTACTATTCTGTGATTCTGTGATTCTGTGTTGCTGGCTCCACTACCATCAGAAAAGCTTTCCCTGGCTCCTTGTTTCTATGCACAAGGTGCCACAATCCCTTGAGTACTGTTCATTCCCCAGAGCAACTTCTTAATCTGTGAATTTAGCCTGCCCACTGAGAGATAATCCCTGGGATGTCTGGTGGGCCATCTCCACTCTAAGAAACTCAGCAATAAATTTTTTAAAAATCACAGTTAGTTGGGCAAATATTCAAATGTGCATGGCTGTAGTTCTGCAACCGTTTCCACATGTCATTTCATTCATATTTCTGCAAAGATCATGAGAGGAGGGGCACACCAGTCACTGCAATTTAAGCTGAATCAATGGAGCTCTTATTTTTAAAGGGAATCTTAATATCACACATGCTGATAAGAGTTCTGAAAGCTGTATCCTCATACAAAAATCGAGAGACAACATCTGAATACACTGCACCATTTATTCTATTTTCCCAAAAGAGCATTAAGCAGTCGTCAAAGTAAATTTAAGTGAAGAAATATGAATGCGCATGCATACATACACAATGACTGAATCCAATGCAGGCTTGTAGCCATGTGAAGTATGGTGCTGTATCACAGAGGAAAACCAAGCAGTTCACATCCTGTAAGGATACTCTAATACTCATAAACAGGAACAATCTTATTTAAAGTGACAACACAAGCACCATTGCCCGCACATTCAGGCAGGTTATAACTTAGATGATAGCAAGTTAACATAAAACCACCCATAAGTTAAAACTATTAGCAGTTATTTCTGCTGTCTGTATTGAACATGGCAACTCCTTCCAATCCAGACAGCTTTAATAAGCATTTATCACGTCTTCAATCCCTAGGAATCCATATGTCTTCTGTTTATATGGTATTCCTGAGTGGTGCACATGCTCATGACTCAACTTCAGCCTCAAAGTCACTGTTGAAATGTGCATCTGTGTTATCAGTGGTCACAGGTCCTGTTTGCAGAGTCACGCCTATGCTCTGGGCAGATACAGTGAGTCGAGATTCAGGTGGCAAAGCAGCAATTCTTTCTTAGTTGCAATTTGCTCCATTACAACCAATGCAACAAAAATTAATAGGATATGCAAAATTTACCAGAATATTTCTAGATTTTCTTTCACATCCTTCCACTCACTAAGTTTTCTTTTTACTGGGCTTTCTCACTTCTAGGTAATATGCATGCTAGTGCTGCAAATAGCAGGCTCTGTTTCTCTGGATCTAAGCTTTCGGGTTCGTAACAACTATGCTAGATATGTAAAAGAACAGTAAAAGGAGTATTCTAGGATTTTTTTTCCCTCTGCTTTGCTCTGGCTGCATAGCTACTTCTGTTCCGTGTCCTGGATGTTCACGTCATTATTGTCTTTTCAGCATCAATATACAGTCTTTCTGTCAGAGCCTCCCTGACTGCACCTGCTATGCTCTCCCATCTTCTGAAGTACTAGGCTGTCCAGAGCACCTAGCTACAGAGATCCAGTTAGACAGAAACAAACATAGGTTCCTGTAGTCCTAAAATACTCTAGCGAAGCAAAAAAAAAAGGTGGCTGAAGGCCAACAAGGACTATGTAATGTATCTCTAACTGTCAGGGGTTTTTTATGCTTGTGTGGCTGCTCTGTCTCATACTTGGAGAAGTTGTCACATGCTGTCAGCACCAGCTGATCTCCAGTTGGTGTTTCCTAGAGCAGCCCTTTCAAGTCATTTCTGATGAACTCAGAGGCAGAGACATTTTCCCTAATGGAGTTGCATTCTCCTTTGTCATATGTTCCTTCCTGGAGAGGTAAAACAAGTCAAAATTGTTATGCTATACTTCACACCTGCAGCCACGCTCAACTGAAAAGGTCTCTTCAAACACAAGAAGGTGTAACAACGAAGATGCTCCACCTCTCTGCTGCTTGTAAGTGCATTGGCAAAAAATTCTGATCGTCTCCTATGACAAATTGTTAGTTAGATCACTGATAATCATTCCTGAGCTGCACTGAACCTTATGAGTCATATCTCTGTCAGCACAGCTACTCTTGTAACTGAGATTGGTGCTTATTCCTGATGCTGCTACAAGCCACATGCCACAGTTGATTTTCACATCTCTCACCTGCATACCTCACTTTTCATGCTAAGCATGTCCATTTTGGTGTTCCACAGGTGCAGTTCCAAGCTAATGAGCATAACAGAGTGTTGTTGTGTACATACGCCTGCGAATAGCACGTAAACACAGGCAATAGACTCTGTAGCCAGATTGCCAGGTCTTTTATCACGTATTCGGTTTCATCCAAACTTGCCATCTTCAAAATCCTTGATATTTGCCAATCAGTCTCTTCAGTGTTTCAGAGTTTTGCAAGCAGGTGGGATGAATTCATCCCATGAGTCACTCCAGAGCCTTGGTGTGCACAGAACCCAAGTTCAGTGCAAGTACAGTTTCCCACATCATTTATGGTGATTGGAGAGTATAGAGTGGCAATTAATTTATCATGCTATTTGTTCCTCAGCACAGTTGTTTGCTATAAATTAAATTTGCTTCACATCCTGAAGTGAACTACATTGTGATTTCCAAGACCTCAGTGCCTTCAGATGTTGAGAAGAGGTTTCTCTGGAGCTCTTCACGTGATTCCAACAGACGTTGAAGGTGTCTCCACTGCAGAAAAAATTTCCCATTTGGCTGCCACTGAGTCTGCAAACGCTCTGATGTTTGTAAGGACTGTTTTCTCACTTTTTATCATGAACTCTGTAACACTATCATGAAGTTGTTAGCCACTTCGTTAATAACTCATTCCTGAAGTGCTGCGTGTTACATAGTCACTCCAAGACAGGAAAGTAATAGCTGATATCTTTGAAAGAATGCCACATTTCTATTTATTTTCCCCTTTTAACCCTACACAAAAGCTAATCTGATCCAGCCCTGATCTTTTCCTTCATCTATAGACTTTGAATCTCCTGCATTAAACTACTTACCAATTCATTCCCGTTTTCCCACGGCATTCACCTCTCCTAAATTTGTTGTTTCTAGATTTAGCACAGCAGGGTCTGTTACAGCTGAGATACATTTTGGGCCTGTCCATAAACAGTCTCATATAAAGTTATCTTGATACATATAGAGATCCGAACAGCAATTCTGTTTTGTACTAATATTTTGCAACAGAATGTACTGACCTGTTACAATACAGTAAGGAAGGTAGTCAGACTCTGGAAGGTATTGTTTGAAATGCTACTTACTAGAGCTAACACTATAGGGAGAGAATAGCATAGACAATCTAACATCCCCTTAGATGATGGAGACCCCAGGAGGTGCAGCATCAAAGAGGCTCTGACCCTTGTGCAGCAACGCTGGGCAGACCCCATTCATAGAATAGATCCCACAATTTCAGTCATTTGAGCTATGAGAGACTTTTCTTGCAAGAAAATATCTCTATTCGTCATTTCTACAGTCAAACAGAAATGATGCTCCCATGACAACTTCTCTGTGCACTGTTAGATAAAGGTGAGGCCACACAGAAGGAGTAATCACTGGTGCCAAGGGGGAGCTGCCTGCAGGCTTCTCCGTTGCAGTGAGCTGGCAGGGCTGTGCAACACGACATAGGCAGCTTAGTGCAGCACAGCACAGGTCTGTGCCTGCTTAGGAGAACTGTTAAGTGGATCACTCACTCTTCAGTGGACAATGGTATCCCGATCAGGATCACTACATTACCACTTGCCTCGCCTTTCACTTGAGGATTGCAAAAGGGCAAGTTCCTTTTCAGAGTAGGCCATATGTCTGGTTGTATAACTGTGCACCAGAGACAAACGGTATTCTGCAAATGCACTCATAAAAAGCCATCTAAAAAGACTTTTAGGTGATGCTGCTTCTTTGTTCCCCTGTGCTTATTTGCAAATATTTGGAGCATCCCCAGGTCTCATTTTCCACTGCTTGATCACTACACTCCTTTTCAGGAAACAAAAGTGACTTCACATGTGCAAATCACACAATACTGGCTAACAACAAAAAAAAAAAATCCCAAGTGACTTATTAAGATTCTGGATATAACTTCCTAAGTCAGAAAGAACTTAACTTTCTTCTCCCTGCATCAAAGACAATAATATAATGTAGGACTTAACAATTAGATAAGTACACAATCTGTAATATCATGTTTCACAAAGTTGTCCCTTCTTCATAGGCTTCAAATCAATTACAACATAAGCAATTTTCTAGGGAACTAGAGAAAATATCTGCTGGTGGCAATTACAAGCAAAAGCAAAGCCATTCTCATAGTGCTGACTCCAAATATGAGGCTGCAAAAGTCACTTGAAGAGTTTGTGTAACATTTGGACTACAGTGAATTGGTAGAAGTGTTGAGGTTAATCAGGTAAGTAAGCACAGACAGTATATGGTTGGTGTTGGTCACAGAGTTGGTAGGGAGAAAAGAAACACATTTCAGAAAGAAATTGTGCCATTTGAGCAATGACATGATACTCACACACAGTGGGAAACCTATGCATATAAGTGAGAAAGGGTGTAATATGAGCCATTAAAACCATAAGTAAACTTGAGTCAGCAGCAGAAGGAATGTCCTGGGTAGTGCAGGAGTGCAATCGATCACATTGCCAAACAGTGCCTGCAACGTTTTGTTAAGAACAAGGACACCGACAGGAAATGGCACACGCAGAGTACTTGCAAAGAAGTACTAAAATGGCTCACACAGCCTAGTCCATACTTACTGAAGATCATGCAGCATCATGGACATCTATCTGCCATCTTTGCAAAAAAAAAAATGTATTTACATTCCAAGTAGAACTGCACCAGCGACACAGCAGTTAAACAAAAGCCCATTCTCTGTTCTCTGATGGGTGAGTCAGTGCCAGTGATACTGGCAACCTAAAGAAAACACATGACTACGTGACATCCCTGTGGCCCTTGGTGAAGCACTGCAAGGAACGCAGTCAAGGAGTGCAGCACTGCAAAGAACGCAGTCAAGGAGTGCAAGAAGCATTCACCACAAGCTGTTAGAAAGACATTTACAGGAACAAAATAAGAAATGATGCCAAGGACCTTCCCAGAGGCAATGCAACTGCCAAAAAATGGTGAGAAGAATGAGAAACAACTATAATATAGTAATGCCTTTTTGATCAGAGGTATGACTAATTCAGCCTTCTGTCCTCCCTCCCTGTCATTTTCAGAGCACGTTGTTCTGTCCTACTTCACCCGCATCCCTTGTTTTCTCGCATACTGACCTCACATCTTTCATTTTCTCTGGCAGAGATATTTTTGTGTCCTGCACTCAGTTAACGTACACAAATGAAACCCTAATGTACATAGGTTGAAGGCTGTTCTAATGGAAGACTTGCAGATGCCTCTCCATAGGCACGCCCCCACAGAAAGCAGGTGGATTTAGTCTGACTCAAATCCTTTTTTCATCAGATCATGACCAAGGCATAGAACTCAGTAATTTTTTGGACTTGAAAGCAATTTTACACTCACATCCTACTCAAGCTCAAAGTAAATTAAAAAAAAAAAAAACAAAAAAACCAAGACCCATTCTTGTTCAAACTTTCCAAATAAAATTGCATTTGGATGGAAACAACATCTGGAACAGAGAAAAGTCTCTGAATGTTATTAGCCATTAAAAGCAGAATATTAGAATACAAACATGATGTGACCTCAGCACTGTGACCATAGTAAGGTATTCTTGCACTCAGAACAAGATGGCGGCAGCCTTTCACATATTTAGCCGCATGTGCACATGTATATGAGTTTCTGTCTCGCTTCCCACTCTGTCCAGCGTTTTGGTTTCTCAGCAGGAATCTATCAGTTGCTGTGTATATAATATATGGACAGGCAAGTACCATGGCAATTTGTCGATCAGACACACACAGTGTGACATATCCAATGTCATTGCCCATATTATTCTGTGACCAACTGTCCCCTTTGAGATGGGGTGGGCACAGTGAGACATTGTGGGGAAGCTGGAGAAGCATCTGGCAGAACCCCTCTGCCCCCACATCCAGGCAACAGCCTCTTCTTCCTTGCCTCATCCCCCTCCTTCCTGCAGGCCTAGAAAAAAGGAATATCTTTCTGCATTAGGAGGACAGCTGGCAAGGCATAGCCAACTGCAGGAGAGAGAGACCGGCAGTATATATCCATGTGTGTGCATCTACACTCTGCTTGGGGTCACTGCTGGCAGACAGCAGACCACGGAGATCAGAGGGCACAGCAAGATTTATCTTTTTTTTTTGCCATTTTTTGCTACAGTTTCCCCTCTTGTCCCTGCAAACCGTGAATTCTTCAGTCAAAACTGAAATGCAGCCTCCTCTGTGGTGAAACGTGGATGCTGGATAACACTTTACAGCAACTATTGAAAAAAACTGAAAAGAGATGTGGAGAGGAATACAATGACAGTCTCTGCAACAGGGCTGGTTCTGGTAAGCTGAGAGTACATTGTGATGCCTATATGTTTTTCATTAATAACCATATCATTAGATTTGTATGAATTTTTTGGACATGTGAGGGGGGAGGTCTCAAAGGAAATTTTTGAATATATATTCTGTCTTCTGTCTTCTCAAACGAAATTAAACTCTTACGGGTGCCACCTTCTTTTTCTTCCAATGCAGAATGAATCCGTAATAGCACTAAATTCAGCAAAAAAACCTTTAAAATGCCTGTCGAAGAGCACGTTCAGCTATTGTGTGTTCTTGCTCCCAGGACAGGTTTGCTCTGACTCACTCATGTTCTGAGAACAAACCGGGGAGTTAAATTTATTATGCAATACCTTTCTTCTTATACGAGTCATTCTTACAGACTTTAATAACAAGCAGTTATGGATCATTTCCCCTGAATAACTTGTTTTCTTTATCCTTGATAAAACTATTTTTTTTATTGCACCAGCTGATTGTGCGTCCTGTTTTAATGAGTCACAACAAAGCCTTGTCAGCCCAGCCACAGCCTGGCGCACTTTGTGGTGTCACTCAGGGGAGCTGAAAAAGCCCAGTTAATGTGCAGCGGTCCAAGAAGTCTGCACGGAAAGTGTACTAAACTGTTGTTTCCAGAGCCTTGAGGGGGAAGGGTTGTGTAGAGTTAGGAGGGGAGACTAGACAGGGAAAGCCAAAATATCCTTCTGAAAATTAAGAGCTAGACTTATTTACAATATTCTTTCACTTAAAGATAATTCAAAATATCCCTATCACCAAAATATAACTAAAATACAACAGAATTTTCAGACTTCCACTGTCAATAATAGGCACAACAGCCAATCTCTTAAACAGGCCTTCCCATGCAATTTTTCTGAATAGACAAGTTCCTTTCACATGAAATGTGAAACAGAAGTTTAAATCAAAGAAATAATATTAAAGAAAGTCGCGATTTGTTCATAACATCTACCTGAGGACTGGTAGCCAATGTCATTCCAATTTTCAAAATCTTCAAAAAGGGCAAGAAGGAGGATCCAGGGAACTACAGGCCACTCAGCCTTACCTCCATCCCGGGAAAGCTGATGGAGCAGCTCATTCTAGAGGTCATCACCAAGCAAGTGGAAGAAAAGAAGGTTATCAGGAGTAGTCAGCATGGATTCACCAAGGGGAAATCATGCCTGACCAATCTGATAGCTTTCTATGATGGCATGACTGGGTGGGTTGATGGGGGGAGAGCAGTGGATGTTGTCTACCTAGACTTCAGCAAGGCTTTCGACACAGTCTCCCGTAACATCCTCCTAGGGAAGCTCAGAAAGTGTGGGCTGGATGAGTGGTCAGTGAGGTGGACTGAGAACTGGCTGAATGGCAGAACTCAGAGGGCTGTCATCAGTGGCGCTGAGTCTAGTTGGAGGCCGGTAACTAGTGGTGTCCCCCAGGGGTCAGTACTGGGCCCTGCCTTGTTTAAATTCTACATCAATGACCTGGATGAAGAGTCAGAGTGTACCCTCAGCAAGTTTGCTGATGACACAAAACTGGGAGGTGTGATGGATACACCAGCAGGCTGTGCTGCCATTCAGCAAGGCAGGACAGGCTGGAGAACTGGGCAGAGAGGAACCTGATGAGGTTCAACAAGGGCAAGTGCAGGGTCCTGCACCTGGGGAGGAACAAGCCCATTCACCAGTACAGGCTTGGGGTGGACCTGCTGGAGAGCAGCTGTGCGGAGAGGGACCTGGGTGTCCTGGTGGATAACAGGTTAACCACAAGTCAGCAGTGTGTCACAGTTGCCAAGAAGGCCAGTGGATTCCTGGGATGCATCAAGTGGAGTGTGGCCAGCAGGTCGAGGGAGTTTCTCCTTCCCCTCTACACTGCCCTAGTGAGGCCCCATCTGGACTACAGCATCCAGTTCTGGGCTCCCCAGTTCAAGAAAGATG
>Ga0065711_1026989_pt1 | contig 55932 bp, 29 predicted proteins | sample Hoacrofraction12_FD_59098 | JGI IMG/M metagenome (GOLD analysis project Ga0065711, IMG submission 59098) | Hoatzin crop microbial communities from Cojedes, Venezuela - Epithelial fraction 12 v2 (version 2) | ecosystem: Host-associated > Birds > Digestive system > Esophagus > Crop | place... | reverse complement strand
AAAAAAAAAAAAAAAAAAAAAAAAGACTTGGTTCAAACACCCAGCTCTGAGTGCTGCTCCACGGGAGGTGTTTCTGCTGAGGCTAGACTGGAAGAGCGCGGTGGTGTCTGAGTGCTTAGGAAAGGGATCGCACAGCCAAAAAGAAGTTGCCCAGTTACCTCCAATGACCTTCACCAGCTCAGCTGCAGACTTGAACATGCTTCCCACTTGTTTGGGGCTGTGCTCAAAGCCCTGCTTCTGTGGAAAGGATCTTTCTCCTTGTAGGAAGGAACTTTGCTCTGTTCTCCTGAGAATCTTCCAGGATGCTTCATCCAATCCCCTGCACAGACAACCATGGATAGATGAGGTTTTGCAGAAGAGCATACTTTTCCCTGTTACTCTGTTGTAAATGTGAGGTTTATAAGTAAAACATGCTGAGGTCACCTGGTTATTGAGGAGGTCTCATCTGCACTCTGATGGTTTGCCTGCTGATAGCAAATCTCATCCCTGTCTGGCATAAATCAAGAAAAGCACTAGTTCACCTGTTGGTGGCATTATCCCCTCTTGTAAATCATCACTATTCTGTTGAAAGCAACTGAAACTCTAGATTGCACTGTTTATCTATTTCCCCTTCCTTGCTCAATAGACAGGGGACAGACTGAGATTTCCAAGAAGAGAAGCAATTTAGAGCTGGCCCACAGCCCTCTCTGCTGAGCAGAAGGTCGTCCTTTGCCTTCAATAGGTTTTAGAGTAGTGAAAAGGTTTGGTATTGGCATTGCAAACATATGGAGCAGCTTTAAGCTGCTGCAGCCATGATGATCTCAGGGTACACGTAAGGTACATTTGGATTTTTTTCTCATTTGTTTCGTCTGAGTATTTGAGGGTGGGGGGAAACAAGAAACCCTTGGGCACCTGGGCTTTTCCTCCCATCTATACCTGCGTGATGGTCTGTGAGCCCTTCTAGAGATGGAGGGATGGAGCCTGAGCAACCACAGTTCCTGGGACATGGGGATGGGCATCTCTGATTGATAGCTTTATCAGAGCTATGTGCTACAGAATTTACCTTACCTGTTTTCAGTTTCTCTGCCATTACTGTCTTAGAGCACCTGTAAGGGTGGCCGGAGGCAGCTACTGTCCCGTGGTCTTGTGTGACCACTGACCTGCACAGGGTGTCTCCACTGAGATGTTTGACTTCCATATTTGCCCAAGTAGATCACAGACGTTCCGAATGTTCTGCCAGAAGCCCCAACAGTTTGGCAGATTTCCTGAAGCTCATGCCCCTTCTTGCTTTCATTGATGTCCGTCTTAATTATTTTATATATACCATTCCTTGCTGCATGAAAGAGTGTTTCCACAGTTCTGAATGTGTGAGAAGGAGGCTCTGTTGTCTGTTATTACTCACGTAACTAGGCAATACTGGTAACTTTACATAAAGGAGTATGAAAATAATTAGATTGCTTTCGGCCAAGCTCTTTGCAAACATGAGAAGCCCAAGAATTCAGATTAATTTCATGTTTTTCTCAGGTTGCTGTAGTCTTTAGATGAGCTTAGCTAGCTAGGTTGATGGTACAGCCAGTCTCCTTAGGGCTTTCTGTCCCTTTGTTGTTATATATCAACCTCTTAAATCATGAATTAAGCCACTACCATTAAGGATGACTGAGAAACATTCTCCTAGTTAAAACTAAAGTACCCCACAAGCTTTAACAATCTGCAGTGAAAATGCTTGTCACCAGCTCTGCTACCAGTGGAACATGTAAGTCTGAAACAGAAGTGGCTCTATAGGACTAAAGAAACAAATGGAAGGCTTGCTGTTTTATTAGCTCAGCAAACTACATTTCACTCCGGTCTCTGTTTCCCTTTCTGCATAGCGATATATGCCCCATTTCCAAAATGCTTTTGTATACAATGGGGAGGAAAGCCTTTTGTGTGGCTTTCGCTAAGATTGCAAGTTGTGTGGGCAATGCAACTGTACAGAATTTCAATGAGATTTGCAAGCCTGTATGCTTGTGCACAGGGAAATATTTAATAACTCATATTCTCACTTAATTGACTTATTTTTTCGCACACAGTAATTTATATGAAGGCAAAAAGGGAAAGTGCTTTGACAAAACAGTCAAGACTGTCTTTGAAGAGCCCAAGTAAATTTTGTCTGGGTAGATTTATTCTTTCTGTAATTAAAATACTTTGATGCAAACATGACATACTCCAGAATTTGTAAACAGCTGCTCTGCTTAGTGCTCCAAAGGTCTCTTTTCTTTTGATTAGTCAATGTTCTGCTCTGAATTGTACATTGTGCACTGTTTTGGGGGCCACTTAAATTTTCTTTTTTTTTTTTTGTAGTTTTGATGTTAAGGCCTCACCATTTGGCTCCAGATGTTACTGAAGAAGTTCAAAGTCCTGTTGTCTGTGCTGTATCCTCATTTATTCTTGACGTCTCTCCAGCCCTCGCTACCTCTCAGGTATTAGAACAGTGAAGAGGGACTCGGGTACTGCTTGCAGCGCCCAGATTGATGTGCGTGATGAGCAGTTCAAACCGCTACCTACTTTACACTGTGCAATGAATAATCTAGACAATGTGTGTGTGTGTGTTCGAAAGTCTGACAGCTCTGGACGGTAAGGTCTGAGCTGAAGCAAAGTAGTGAGGCTGCACTAAGTTTATGCTGGGTGCTCCATGAGACTGTGAATGTGGCTGTCCATCCCCCTGTTCGCAGGCAGCTCTTTGCAGGGCTGGACACTTGCACGTTTTGGTTTTGGCTTTATTTTTCCCTATCTCCCCCAGCACTGCAGTGTCTCTTTTTTATGTACTGGTGGCAGCTTCAGAAAAATGCAGATCCCACCGTGGTTGATAGAATCTCACACTGCATCAATGGCAAGGCAAGAAAAAAACCCAAAACGCATGACCCCCTCTCTCCCAAGAAAAGCACCATCTCCTACAAGGTGTGACTTTAATGCTTTTACATTAAGAAGTTTCAACACTATGTGAGGTTGGGATGGAGGCTGGGTAAAATCTTTCTCTCTCAGCTTTTGGCATCTCTGGAGTTTTGAAGGAGTCGGTGGATTTCCTGTAAGAAAGAGGTAAGAGTGTTGTCTTGCCTCCTCTTTACCTTTTCCTACAGAGGCAATGATGTGAAGCTACAGTCCTCATCTTGACTATAAGACCGCAGGAGCAACATGTATGGTAGAAGGCAGAGGCCAAGCAGTACCACGAAGGTCAGATAGGCAGACATAGGAAATGGGAAGGAAAACCATCTCAGCCACAGCCTATTCGTAAGACAAAAGTAAGAGGTGCACGTACAATCTGAAAAAGAAACTGGGTTGTGTGGGTGTGGTTAATGGGCTACATTGGAGTGGTGGAGCTGTGAAGGGTGGGCTCACGGGCTAACCAAGGCAGGGTGCCTGCTGCATGACTTCTTGCAGCATGGAAGAAGCCTTGCACAGCAATGATGTGCAGGCCAGGAAACATCCATATGTGGTATGTGAAGGTCTGTCTTGCACATAAATTTGAATGCATTCTGTTAAATTTTGGATATTTACAGCGTGGTCTCAAGCTCCTACTGGTACTCTATAAAGAGCCTATTAAAGTATATAGGATGGAAGAAAGTTAACAGAAGAATGTGGAACAGGTTGTAATACAAACAATCAAACATCTGTCAAGGGCAACCACATCCTTCCTGGACTGGCTAGATGCTACTGTGTTGTATTTGCTTATGAATATCAGTTTTGTGCTACTATGCAGTTGTAACAGCAACACCTGGCCAGATAAACCTCTCTGGAGGATGCATGTGGTAAGGCTGGACAAGCCTGGTCCTCGGGAGTAGTGCATTTACAGATGTTGGAGTAGGTGGTTATGGTCAGAGTGAGCAGATATATCTCAGAGGGCTGAGAGTGGACGAAGGTACCCAGAGTGGTGGTGATGACTTGCGGAAAATGCAGACCCTTGGGAACAGCAACCAGCCTATGGTGGCCACTGAAATGGCTATCCTGAATCTCACGGGGCTTTGTTCTAACTTCAGCTACATCTACCTACCTGACGTGCTCACAGTGCAGGGGTGGCTTCATGAGCCCTGTTCTGGGAGTAAGGGCCATGTTTATTCTTTGGCATCCCTTTGAAATAGGCAATCAGCATCACTAACATTTCTAGTTCACCAGTGAAGAATGAAAACTACAGAGCTTGGAGGTGGAACCCTCAGGGAGTTTCCTACAGGGTAATCCAGACACAAAGCCTGGCATGGGGTACTCCCTTTTCTTGGCAAGATACTTCTGAGCAACAGGAAAGATGGCCCCTGAGAATGTGGACATTGAGACTGCTCTCTTTTCCCTGCCCTGTTGCAGAACAGCCCAAGGTGCTTCAATCTCTCTCTGAAATCTCGGGTATGAACTTTCTCAAAGCCCATTAGCCAAAATTTTTGTGGCGTGAAGTGTGAACCCCCCCATTTCCATACCAAAAAGGAGGACTTGGAGAGGTGACTGCCCTAGGAAACCCCACCAGTGGTAACGCAGGCCCTTCTGGTACAATTGGCATCAGCATGGCCTTTTGTTTTGCTCTTGGCAAACACCAGTGGTGCCGACCTGCTGGGTGAGAGGATGTGAAGGGGAGCTCTGCACAGCAGGGTGTGAGGCTGGGGTCCCCGCTAGCCCAGAGCGGCTCTCACGGCAGAGCTCCTCGCCGGGGAAAGCCTCTGTGCTGAGCCTTGTTCCCATCCGCGCTACTGCAGTTGCTGCTCTGGAGCATCAGGCAAAAACACAACTTTCAATCTTGTAATGTGCTGCCCAAGCAAATGTAAAATATTTAATCTGGCATTGCCAAAGGGGTGCTTTATGACTTATGCCAAATTACATTATATAAACATAATTAAAGGGTTAGCTTTGTTTGAATCCGTCATTCTAAGCAATAAAGATGTCAGATAATTTAATGTTACGTTTTGATACTCACCCTATTAAGCTAGTAAGTGTTTTTGTGCGTGCATGTATGTATATGCGGGCAGTGTTTGTGGAGTTAGATTTTATTTTTTTTAAAGGTGACCGAGTCAGATGATGTCCAGGAACATTGTCTGCTACAAAACTGGCTTCCAGCGTTTACTTGTGAGCCTGAGTGTCTGCTGTTCCCCAAATTGTTTGGGGAGGCTGAGAGGAGCAGGGGTCTGTCCCCACACATCCATGGCAGTGAGGGTCTGGGGAGGGGAGCGGGGAGGTGCTGGCACTCTGACTGGGGCAGAGCTGGGCTTGTGCTGGGGACAGCTGTATGTGTTAAAGGTGGGACATGACTCCTGCAGACCAAAAATTGTCAAGCCGTGATGGACAAGGATGTAACAACATGAAACATTAAAAACACATGATGCTTCTCACAAGAAAAAGATATTTAACGAGTTGTCTCTTCTGCCTTATAGACCATTCATGCCTGGTACAATTCATTTTGCCTAGCAGCAGGTAGCACTCGCTTATTCAGTGTGCTTCACCGAAGGTCCGCCACTTCAGCCAAGTCTTGTCCTTGTTTTTGAGGCAGAGGAACAGAGGTGCAGTTAACTGGCTTACTGAAGATTGGGGAGGATTTGACCAGGTTTGTGTGGTGGGTACCAGCCGTGAGCAGCCCCGGCGCAGTGTGGGTTGGAGCAGAGGTGTCGCCAGAGCCCAGGGCATGTCCGTCCTTCGCTGGCAGGGAGCTGGGGTGGTTTTTGCTCACCATGGTAAAAGCTTCGTACACTGGGGCTGGTGCAGGTTGGCGTGCTGGGTATACACTCTGCTTCTGGAGCAAAACAAACGCCCTCCCTCCCCTGGGTATGCTATTTCAAGACCCGTGTTACAACCATGAAATCAATGGAAAAACAAACCCAAATCCTGTCAAGTGCTAGGACAAATATTTTTGAGGTTATTTTAAGGTTTATAAAAAATATTAAACTAGAGAGTAAAATACACTTCACATGATTAAACTGTCTTAATTTTGCAGTCACGCACGTGGACTCTTTATTGGGATACAGAAAGTAAGGATGCCTCTAAGACTTATATTATCTGTGTTGGAGAGTATTTATAAATTTGTAGGTGCGATTATCCTCTTGAAATCTGTTGTCAAGATAGGCTTTCTTTAAAGCTGACTTTCCCTTCGACTGCTGTTGAGTAAATGCACCAAGCCATAACATGCTGTTTGTTCACCTCTCCAGAACAGCGGGTGCACACAGAGCTGAGTTTGTCATTTGTTCACCATTCACATAGCATAAAGCCTCCTATTTAACGTTGAGAAGTTGCTGTTGGATGTCTGAACAGCCTGGGCATACTAGAGGATTAAAAAAAATAGTTCAATTAAAGACCAGGGCAAAAATAGATTCCCAGGTTTTCTGTTTCAAATTAAACTCTTAAAAGCCTCTTTCCCAAATTTCTTCCATTCGAGTTTTGGATCCAGTCCTAAGTGCTGGATCTGAAACCCCAAATTACACCGCAGTTCGTGCCCACGTCAGTGACAGGCTGGATCCAAATAGCAGCTATAACCATACCGAAACCCAGGAAAGATTTGGGTCTCCTGCTTGGGTTCGGCAGAGCCCTGGTGCCCGTGGGGGTCCTCTCTGTCATGCTGGAACCCTAAGAGTCCCCCAAAGCCTGCCCACCCCCCTGTTTAACCCACCCAGTGCCAGGCTGGGTAAATATTATCTATTACATAAATATAATAGGGTCTGTGTTCGCTGTGAAGATTGGTAGGGGTTAAGTAATTTATAAATTCAATTAATAAATTAAACTCGGTGGGAGACCTGCAACATTTCCCAGTTGTTCTCCAACTATCACAACAAACCTGCTCGTTTTGGGAATGGTATCTAGGGGGGTATCTGGCTTTCTAATCTGGGGTCTGGTTTGGGTTCATCTCTACCCAAAATATTATTTTAACCACTCTTTGTATTTCATTTCCATACTTTTCCTTCAGTATACTTTGAGAAAAGATTCTGCCAAAGACAGAAATGCTTTGAGCCCTGGAAAACATTTTTTTGCCGTGTATATGGAAGGCGGTGTTTTGCTTGGCTTAGCTTGTGAAATACATGGCACAACCTGCATTAAATACTTGAGGCTGTGAGGAGACATGAGCAATTCTTGAAGGGGGGAAAAAAAAAAGAAAGAAAAAGGTTATTTTTCATTCAATGGTCTAATTTGCTTATAGCCACACCCGAACAGGAGATGTGGGGCAGAGCAAGGAAGAAGAGTTGATTTATGAACTTGTAAAATTAAAGTTGTTATAAAGTTAAAAAGAAACAAAACAACCTCTCCCCCCCAAAATCTCAGACTCATGGCAAGGTTTCTACATATGTGAGCAGGAATTAAACCATTAGTGTTTGATAAAAATTCATGAGGCTTTCGAAGCACCAGGGGTTGAGATGAAAGGTCTGCCTCATGTGCCCAAGTTGTGGGGAAAGAGGCTGCCAAGTGGCCCTGTCCTCACCTGGGTGGGCTTCTCCTGTGGAGGGTCACAGTTTGGAGTGGAAAGGTAATGGGGACTTGATAGGGTTGTAGGATAACTGTGCTGGCAGGGACCTCTGGAGGTTTCCAGTCTGACCTCCAGCTCAAAGCAGGGTCATCAGCGAGTTGCTGCCTCCTTGGGCTTCTTTTCTGCCCTTGGAGTGCCAACTGGCTCCCAGTAAAGGTGTGGAGAAGAGATGGCAGAAGAAACTGAGTCTGACATGCTCTTCAGCACTGAGCCCAAACCAGAGCAGCTCCTGGGTTGCCTTGTTACAGACTGGTGTTCCTTGGAGGTCCCAGCACGATGGGAGACTTGGGGTAAAGCATAGTTGTGGCCCCTCAGCCTGCAGCCCATGCCCGTTCCTCCATAGTGTGGTGCAGAGAGGCTGTGTGACCTTGTTTCTGTGATGCGTGACTTTGGTCTCCATCCTTCAGCTCTGCCTGTGCTGAGATTGCAGCTACAAGAAGAGGCTGTGATAGCAAGCAGTGGTCCCAGGCAGTGTGTCATCGTGTCATCTGGCTGCACGTTGGGTCGAGGCAAGTGGAATTGGCCATTGTTAGTACCCTAATGCTCCCAAGGCGCTGTGATACTGCATCAGAGCAAACCAAGAACATAATCCTGCCTCTCAGATTTCCAAATCCAAGCCACAGCTCTGCGGAGGGGTAAGATGTAGGCAGGGGAAGGTAGAGTACCCTCGGAAGAGGAGATGGCATTGCTGCAAGATGCAGCAGCCACGGGATGTTAGCTGGTTCCTCAGCACTGCTTCTGCCTGCGGCAGGTGGGCACTTTGTGCTCCATTTTGCTTGTAGTTCATTGCTTAATGCCTTGCCTGGCACTTTTCCTGACATGCCTCCACCTGCAAGCAAGCGTCTTCTCCTGCAGCCCCTGGCAGAGCATACCGTGCCCCAGTTCTGAAAATTTCTTGGTAAGATGCTGGAGGGCCTGAGGAAGAGAGCCAGGGTGTGGAGGGGCCAGCTGGTCCCCGGACCACCCCCCTTGCTTCACCCAGGCACCTTTCTGCTTGTGAGGGGAGTTTTTATTACTCCAGAACAGATAAAACAGTTCAGACGGCAATAAAATAGTAAAGCTGAAGCTCCACGGGCACCTCACGGGGTGTTGCTTGTTGCTTCTTGAAAAGCACTGATTTTTTTTCTTAAATCACTAAGTGTCCTTTCGAGGCATCCTGGAGAGCTGCCAAGGGCAGTTTCTTCAGCTCAGGAGAAAGTGTGTGGTTCTGGTAGCTGAGGGACAGACGAGATCAGCAGCCTGGGCAGTGGCTGGGTTTGGGAGGTTTGCACAGCTGGTGATGGTGTGGGTCACCTCTCTCTGGTGGCCTCCATGTCTGCAGCACAGCATGGGCTCTGCACCAGTAGCTCAGTCGTGTTCCATGTCTCTTTGATGCCTCTTCATTTTGCTGGTTGATTGCAAGGGTCTGATAGGCAACACTGGTGTTTTGGAGAGGGAAAAGGAGATTTATAGGCCTTTAAAGTAGAAAAAACTGTTGCAATGAGTCTGAGGCTGGCCAAGATGCCTTCACGCCAGTAGCCCACGCTGTGTGGAGCTACAGCTTGTCCTTCACAGCATGGTGGTGTGTGGTCCTTAGCATGTCCACGTGTTATTTCTGGAGACTTCCAAGACTTCATTTTCCTCTGCAGGCCTCCAAAACCCCAGTGCAAACCTGGTCTGGGTCAATAAACGAAAAAGTTTAGAAACTGCACTTCTGGCAGGCAGCGTTGGAAACCAGATGAAGCCCACACTTGTTCCCATAGCTTCCCTCCTCAAACCCATCTTTTCTTGCAGCCGGAACAAATCACAGTAGAGACACAGACGTTGCACTGGGATGAATGAGAGGAAAACCACCAAGAAGATCCTGGAGGATGGCTGGTTCCTGATACAGTCTTTCTGTGCTGGTTCCTCCCAGATTCCTCCCAGCAGAAGCAGCTCTTCTATTCTGAATATCAACACTTGAACCATCCAGCCCAGGCTCTGTAGCTCATCTCGAGCAATCATAATTGATGGGAAAAAGTTGCCTTTTGAGTGCAAGAGAGATTCTTGCTGTTAGGCTCTGGAAGCAGAGCACATGTGCGTGGCCCTGGCACTATTGCTGTGGCAGTTATTAAATCTGTTTAATTTGCCTGTACTGGTGTGCCTGCTGCCTGCTGCATGGAAGACAAGCAAGCACTGGTGCACCAACACTTCTGTACCCTCCTGCAGAAAGACCTGGGCTGCAGGAAGAGGAAGAAGAGATATGGGAAACAGGAAATCCGCTCTCGAGGAGTGATGGTTTGCCATCGCTTGATTAGGATGATTTAAGTAACCCGTTGGGGAGCAGGCAGGAGGAAGGAGCATGCCAACGAGAGCGATTTGTTGCTATTACCTACCAAGCAGATGCTTTTTTTGGCGCCGCGCACAGAAGCTGCAGGGCCCACCGGAGGATGGGCTCAGGGGTGTGAAAAGGATGGTTTAGCTTAGGAGCAGATAAGCTTTAGCTTCCCGTTGAGCAGCTGAGACAAGTGCAGCTGTTCTCAACCAGCTGAGCCATGAGGGAAGGGCGAGGAAGCCAACCTGCTCCCAGTGGGAGAAGGAGAGTCTTCAAGGAGGCAGTAAAACTCTTCGAGACTGGGGAATGGTTGCACAGTGCAACACAGAAATGCTGTGTGCGATGCTCAGCTCTCCCCAGGCGTTGGGTGGGATTCAGGAGGAGCAGGGTTGGAAAAGGAGCATCCGGAGGCAAGAGATGGAGCTGCAGGGGGCATGTCCTGACACACTGACCACTCAGTCAGAGGGGTGCTTCCATCTTCCTCCTCCTCACCATGGTGCAGTGTCCTTGCAATTTCTCTTGTTTTAGGTCAAGGTCTAGACATAACTTGGAAGAATTAAAAGTTGAGCAAAAAACACCATCCAGGTGCTTCAGCGTAGGTAGCATGAGTCCCAAATGGGCGCTCTTCTTTGTCAGAGACGTTCTGCTATCCGTGCTTGGTCTGATCTTCCAAAATAACAGGGTGTGAACTTTGATATTTCCATGTTGTATGGCAAGAAATAACGTGTCTGTAACAGTTTTAATCCAAACTTCAGAGATATACTGATATACACACCCTGCCTTCCGCGTGCGGGTGGATAATTAGGAAGAAAAAAAATCCTGTTGTCTCTGTGTTGGTACACGTCCTTGTAAGCAATCCCATTTTCCGCAGCGATCACGTGTGGCTGAAGTGCAGTTGTTATTGGATATCCTGTGTGCTTTGCAGTGTGTTGTGCTCATGAACAAAAAGCGAGATAAATTTCAGTACCTAACCATTTTACACGAGAACAGAATGAGAGCTTCAGAGCTCTGTGCCAATACAGGAATTAACAACTTACCTGATTTTTCTTAAAGGAAATTTCAGGATGTTATAAATGGATTATAGTGGATTGAATGATCATGTGGATTGTTACCTTTGATTTTTTAAAAATATTTTTTCATGATAAAGGTAAACCTAACAAATTAAATCCTCTAATCAAAATGCTCTTTGCTGGGGATATGAATAGTGTGTAAATGTTTTCATTTGCTAGCTACACTTCCAAAATGGAGATACAGAAATGCATAGCCTACTCCTCTAAAAAGTAGCATTTTTTCCACTATGCTGACATCAGCCTGGTCCAGTTGTCTGCATCTCCCCAGATCACGCTGCCATGAGTCAGGAAAAAGACCCTGAAATCTAAGGCAGTTATAGAGAATCTTGTTTCTTGTTCTTTTTTTGTAAAAATGAATTCATAAATGCCTCTTTAAAAAAAAACAAAAGAAAGTAAAGACTTGCCCCTTCCTCCAGGTGAATACCAGCTTTTGACTGAGAAAGACAGTGGCAACGCCTCTGTTTCTGCATTATATTCTAAAATAACAGAGTTTTTGTGACATCAACTGAGTTATTAAGAGTGCTGGACACAGGCTGAAATCTGAGTGCATAACAGGAATCTGTACAGCGGTTAAAGAGGTCAGGGGAAAATTGTGCTTGGAGTTATAATGAAATAATTCCAAAGTATCTTCACTGAAATTAATGAGTGTATTTTGGATTCATTCTCTTGTGAGCAGGAGGTTGGCAGCAGCAGGGCTAAGAAAGTGGCTTTCTCTGAAATAGGAGAGAGAAAGGAAAGAATACAAGCTAGGAAATGACGCAGAATTGGTTTCTTAAGCGAAACCTCTTTCTAGAACTTTTTTGCCTTATTGGACATTTTTGGGGAAAAAAACAATTGTAAAAATTAAGTGGAGTGGTAGAGGGGTGTGTGTGATGGAGACAGGACTGGTTTCAGGTCATTCACAGAGTCTTCTCTGATAGCATCAAATGAAAAAAAGACGACAACAAAACCCCAGATGACGAGGGAGAGGACACTGGCCCTGTCTCCGGCAGTCCTCAGCAAGGTGAGTATTTCTCACGGGGTCAGGCAGCCCCTCGGGCCCGCTCCCCTTCCTCGTGCCACGTGGCGGTGGGTCGTGTACAAAGTAAAGACTGCAAGCAGTGCCTATCCCAGGTTGGGCTCCGGGTCCCTCTTTCACTGAGAGAGTTCAAACCCTGCTGCGCAGCAAATCCTCCGCCATCACGGGGAATTGCAGGAAGTGCAGCCCAATTGCTCATGTGAATAAACCGGGACAAATTCCCAGGATTACTGTGATTAGAACAGGTTTCTTCTCGTGTTACATCCCAGCTGCAGGGTGGGATGGGCCCTGTGCCCTGCTACACATGCAGCTGGGCCCTGATGAAGCCTCAGAGGTCTGAGGCTGCTGGGGACCATGATGTATTTGGAGTGAAGCACCGCGTTTTGTGCCTCCTGACACCAGGAGACACAGGAGTAAATGTGGACCACGGTGGCTGGAGATGCTGGCTGCGGGGCTGGGTTTGTCCTCTGCCAGGCTCCCAGTTTCCACGGTTCCTACAGAAAGCCATTTGCCAGTCCACAAATACAATGTACAGCCCAGTTTGACACTTGTGGGGATAATACTCCATGATGCTGCCGGAGCTTGTTGACCCAGCTATTCCTGTAACCAATTTGCAGTTTCCACTCATTTCCACCATTGCACAGGAGATTTACAGAAATAACTGAATTACAGAGTAATTCAGTTTTTAATTCAGAAATTACAGAATAACTGAGTCATTGAGTCACTTGGATTATCTCATTGGTGTTTTGAATAACCCCCAGGCAGGCTGGGGTGCCTTATGAGACCATCTACAACCTGTCCTCTGTCTTCAGAGGTTTCTTAAATATAGAAATCCAGCCCCACAAAGAGACATCTGTGGGAACAGCACTTGCTTCATTATAATGGGGATTTTAACGTACCTGGGCATGGCTGTGAAGTATTTGCAAGATAACGGTACAGTAGTTAGCATAATGCTATGATTTTTGTTCAAGTGTGTCCAAATGGCTGTAAAGGAAAAAAGAATCATACAAGTATCATAGAATCATTAAGGTTGGAAAAGACCTCTAAGATCTTCAAGTCCAACCGTCAACCCAACACCACCATGCCTGCTAAACCATATCCTGCAGTGCCACACATACAGGTTTTTTGAACACCTTCAGGGATGGTGATTCCACCACTTCCCTGGGCAGCCTGTTCCAATGCCTCACCACTCTTTCACTAAAGAAATTTTTCTTAATATCCAGTCTGAACCACCCCTGATGCAACTTAAGGCCATTTCCTCTCATCCTATTGTCAGTTGCTTGGGAGAAGACACCAACACCCACCTCACTGCAACCGCCTTTCAGGCAGTTACAGAGAGTGATAGGCAGTTATAGAGAGAGATGAAAAGTGAAGAAAAGAGATATCTAGAATTTGATATTTTGTCATTCAATCCCAGACACAAGCAGATGTGTTTGTGCTTACCACAGGAATAGTTTGAAAAAAATTTATGTGCTTTTTAACTCTTCATTCCTTGCTTTTAAGGTGTGTGGAGTCCCAGATGCTGCTATTATTGTGGCGTTATCACAGGTGACGGTGTCACTTGGTGGTCCCAGGCAGGTCATTGAAATAAGGGTGGACAGAACAACCCAACCCTTCCCTGGCATCAGGCACTAAATACTGAGTGGAGAAAGCTTCATTTAAAGGTCTTTGACAGGGATTTCTGTACTCAGAGGGTGTGATTAGAGAGACATGGTGTGGATGTGCAATAGCTGGCTGCCACTTTAGCAGCAGGGTTATTCAGGGGCAACAACTAGCAAGAGTAATCAGATGGACGATGGGTCGTTTTGCACCCAGAGCTCATGCAAAGCAGGGGAAAAAAGGTTATGCTTCAGCTGAAGGGAAGAGGGGAGCCACTGGAAGGGGTATTCAGCATATGGAGTGCGAGAGGTGTTGACTGGAGCGGTGCTGGGCGTGTGTGGGCTGGGTTTTGTACATCTGGGTTTCCAAACAGATGGGGTCTGGCACAGCTGGTAACTCACCAGCTGAGCAGCTGCACACAGGGAATAACTCTCTTGTGTTCAGCAGGCAGGAAAACAGGGTGGAAAACTAGTCAAATTTCTTGCAAAGATGGTGAATGGTTATTTTAAAGGCCAGCAAGAGATGTCCTTAGAGCAGGGAGTAGATGATGAGATAGAGTTAAATCTTGATATGTATGAAGTCCTGGAAGAGAAAAGATACACTTTCAAAGTGAGCATGTACAGCTGCTCGCACTTGTTCACTAACCCTTCCAAAACGTGTCCCGTGGGCATTCCCACACAGCATCAAGCGAATTGCTGATTCAGGAGCAAGCCACGTTGCTGAATGGCAGATGTTCAAGTTACCACTCGCCCTCTGCCCCCTCAGATGGCGAGGCTGCCGGGGCCTTGCTCCAAATCTGCCCTTCCCTCGCCCTCTTCCAGTCCCCTCACCCACTCTGTGCTCAATATGGACACTTTGATTCATTTTTCTTAAATAAACACATGCATGTTAAAGTGCATGGTGAGGAAAGACAGAACTCAGAAACACTGGTGGATGCTGCTGGGGTAGAAATGCCCTCAAGAAGGTGACCCTGGAGGATGTTCACTCCTGTTGTATGCCAGATGAGGGGCACAGAGCTGAGAGCGGTGCTGGGGGCTGTGCATCAGCCTCCACCTAAAGCAAATTGTTTCCTTCAGTTTAAGAGGTGTGAAGTGCTCCTGCTAGTGCCAGATGATGGGAGGAACAGAGGGTGGGATGGGAGCCCTCTGGGAATGTGCTCACCTGGGAGGGTGGCAAGGGAAGAGGAGCCCAGCAGATGTGTGCAGGAAAAGTCCCTCGGGGAAGGGCGACACGGATAAACCTTTGGGATGGCACCAGTAGGGTTGTGATGCACCAGGATTTGCTTTTCTCCATGAACGTGGCACCTTATGTGGATTCAACCTGCTCCCTTGCCCCTCATTGTTAATACAAAACATATAGTTAGTCCATAGCACGCTGAATGCTTCTGACCTGTATAATTTTTCCTCTCTGTGTGCAGACGCCCATACCACGCCCCAGTGTGCCTGTGCATTTATTCAAGCCTCATGAATTCAGGGAAAGACAATTTTTGTGTAACATCGGTCTGATGGCTCTTGCTTTTCTAAAATACAGTATAGAAAGAGGAGTTGAAGAGATGGGGTTACAAAATTTAACCAAAATTCACAGTACCTCTTTTGCACAATATTTTAATAGAAGAGACAACACGATCTTCTTGTCCTAGGGCAAGATTGATAAGAGACTAGAGTCTGGCATTATACAAGGCCTAAGGGAATAGTAGCTGTAAATTAGCATAACAAAGATAAAGTTGCATTATGGTTTCCATTCTAATTCGTTTTCAGTTAGCAATTTGTCAGCTTTTGGGCTGAATTTTTCTGGGCTTGTTTTCCACCTGGAAAAAAGCATACATATGTGTGTACACTTATTTAAGCCAAGTATTACGAAGTCATCTCCGCATCTAAGGAGAGATAGGAAACTTTTCTCCCATTATTATTTCTTATAATTCCTTCAATGAATGTTGATAGAGCAGACACAGCTGGTTTTACACGTTGGCCTGGGAATGCTCCTTGCAAAGCAATGTCTTTGTTTGTTAGAAGAGTGCCATAAATCTGTTATAACATTGTAAGTTTGCGGTGCAGTAAAGTTACTGTCAGGGAGCTGAGCTGCAAATGACTTTTTGGTGTTTGCAAAAAACTCCTGTACTGAGCAAAAGTAATAAATAACTTGATTTGCACTGAGCCTGTGAAGGCTTCATCTAAGGAAGGCTAGGTATTGATGCCTCATGAAAAGCATAATAATAAATGTCTTTGCTATATGTCGCTTAGAAACATCTGAGGTGGAGGGAAGAGGCTCCTGCAAGGAGCTGAAAAGCTGAGTCCGCATTCCTGAGACTTTATATAGGGTAGCTCAGGGCTGTGACAATATCCTTTGGTGAGCCTTTGCATCAGGCACCTTCCAGGGTTGTCAAGATAAGGAGGAGCATTGTCTCATCTCCCCAAACCGTCTCGCGGGGGTCATTCTCCACTGCATGAGGTAACCTATGTGTGGGGCGGATGTTGCAATAGCATGGCCAAGCACGTCCTGTACATGGGCTCTGATTTCATACAAGATATTGCTGTTCTTTCAGGCTTCATGATTTTTTAAAGGTTTTCTTTTATTATTTTTTTCAGGCCTACAAAACTAGAAAGTTCCATCAGCGAAAAGTCTGCTTTCAGACCTGCATCAATTGGTCAGGATTTTTTTTTTTTGGTTATTAATATATACTTACAAATATCTTAAGGGTGGGTGTCAGGAGGATGGGGCCAAGCTCTTTGCAGTAGTGCCCAGCGACAGGACAAGGGGCAACGGCCACAAACTGAAGCAGAGGAAGTTCCGTCTGAACATGAGGAAGAACTTCTTCCCTCTGAGGGTGATGGAGCCCTGGAACAGGCTGCCCAGGGAGGTTGTGGAGTCTCCTTCTCTGGAGATATTTAAGACCCACCTGGACAAGGTCCTGTGCAGCCTGCTGTAGGTGACCCTGCTTCGGCAGGGCTGTTGGACTAGATGACCCACAGAGGTCCCTTCCAACCCCGAACATTCTGTGATTCTGTAACCACCAACCCATCACCTGCTTAGGTCTGGCAGCCCTATGGCACTGGGCTGGTCATGTTGGCTTCTGTCAGTGCAACCCAAAATTTTGTTTTATAACTAAAACAGCAGCATGTCAGCAAGGACGAAGAGACACAGAAATGAACTTGATCACTGAGACTGGTGAATTCAGATCCACATGGTGCAAGAAGCCAATAATAGACATGTGAATCCCAAAAAATGTCTCTCCAGGTCACAGATCCACTGGTGCAGGTCAGGAGAGCTGACTGGAGAGGTGCAGGGTAGGAACATTGACAAAGCCTCAAGTTCTCATGTACAGTAGTTAAAAAACCTTTTGCTGGTAAAAGCGTTCACCGAACAGTATGTGCACAAGCCATGTGCAGAGCATGTCTGATTTAGGAGGTTTTCCTCCGAAGTCTGGAACTTTCTCAGTGTGCACAACACAGCACAGGTTTCTGTCTAGAAAATCTCAGAAAACAGAAGTTATCCTGGAAGTCAGAGGGGTCATCAGGCAGCCACTGAATTTCCTTTGGCTGCCTTGCTGTGCTCGTGCAGAGCCCCAGCCTGCACAAGGGCCACACACTGGTGTCCGTCCGTGCAAAGAAACATAAAATTGATTTGAATAGCTGCAAACTTCAGTGAGGTTTTCAAAGCAGAAGGACACGCAGTGCTGATAACCCTGGGAGGCTTCTGCAGGGATGTTCCTGCTGGCTGGAGTGTCCCCGTTGGCTGAGCTCTTTAGCAGCCCATCGCACACTGGCTCTGCGCGTTGGAAACCCCCATGCTGCACCCGCAGCCAAGGCTTGTGAAGTATGACCCGCTCATTTTGCATTTTATTTTAAGCACAGAGTTTCTATAAAAGGCACTTGTGGGAGTTAATCTCCCATCTGACTATTTGGGGACCCACCTCCCATCCCAGCCGAGCTGTCAGACTGCATCCCTCCTTGTCTGTGTCCCTGGGTGCTGCTGAACCGACGTTAACAGTGATCTCCCGCTCAGCAAGGCGCTGAGGGTGTGTGGTGCATTAATGTAACGTTCAAGTCATTATGCTACTATAATAAAATAGATTTATGTCTACATCAGGTGTATTTTCCACTATATCAAAGCAACATAGAATTAATTTCATGGATTTATTCTAGTCTTAGTGCCATAGTTTTAAACCCAATATAAGATGTTCAAATGATGATGGTAAAACCAGTGAAAAATGAATTTGAAAATCAGATCCTTTTTGCTTAAATTGCATTTAAATGCGGATCTTGACATCTAGGCTGGTGAAATTTTCCAGTGATACGTAAAATTAGATCTTTGTTTTTATTTGCTATCTGCCATTCATTTTGTTTACCTTGGTTAAGTTTCCAATTTTCCTTTTACACAGTCTCTGCATACTGATTAAACATAGTTGGTGGGAACATTCTTGCTCGGTGCCTGGTTTGTAGGAAGACGCTTTGCTAAGCTGGACCTGCACAGATTCCAGGCAACGCGGCTGTAAATAGCTGCCTTCACTGGAAACTCGGGATATTTTTTGCTTCTTGAAATCAAGTCCATTAGCCAATATCACAGCCTAACTGTCACAGCAGATAGAGCCAGGCTGATAGCCTGAATGCTTTATTTAATGGCTAAAGCTGAAAATGCAGAGCTGGATCCTGTATTCTTGCCTCTGCCAGTGACAGTTTCAGGAGTTTTATCACATTACACAGCCCTTCTGTGCCCATTTAGACTAACGGTGGTTTGCCTCTGCGCACTGTCATGTACCTCATTTAGCTCAACCTTGCCAAACTTTAAATCTTCAGACAACTCAAAAAGCTGCTTCAGCACAGATCATGCTCCTAAACTACTGTTTTGATCTTCAGCACTTCTGCTGCTGTTGCTGAAGGTACTTTTTTTTCATAAACAGAGATTTTTTATCAGCTCAATATTTTTGCTGTTTGCTCAAGAAATGGATCTTAACTCCCACTGTAATCTATTAGCGAAGCCACTGACACTGCAGGTGCAAACTCAATCCTGCACTTAGAAGCTCTGTTGACAGAAGAAAATGAGTTTTGAGGAATAAAATATTTGCTTCAGTTGCAATTATCTCATGTTCAAAGCCCAGAACTATTGCAGGATTTTGATTAATCTTTATAGATGAGATGAAGCTGATCTTGGTTCCAATTCATATCTACAGTGTGGTGACTGGCTGTCAAGGCACATGCTGGATATCAAGGATATTCCCAAGTGCTTGTATGTTCCTTTAGCTTTCCATTTAATTTGAGAGTGATTTACTGGTGGCTTCTTGCTCAGAAACTTGTGTCCTTCCCACTCTGAAACAGAATATTCATGTGGTGTAAGGTTTTATGTAGGTTGTGCCATCCATTCCTTAAAATAACATTTAAATGTGTTTAATAGATAGCTAGTATGTCTTTCTGGGAGGTTACAACTATCCTAATACTTTGGAGGACAGGAACTGTTTTCATGAACAGTTAAAAGCAAGTAAACATTTTCCACGTTAATTCAGGCAACCTTCTGCTCAAGGCAAATGTATTTCATGGGGGAAGGAGAATTTGTCCCTCAAAACCAGCCCTGAATACATCACAGTGAGCATTCTTAGAGAGGGTCAAATGACCAAGTAAGCCGCTTGTCTGCTTTAGCAAGTGTCCAGCGTTAGGGAATCTTGGCTGTGCTGGGCAGCAGGGCAGGAGCGTCCTTGCCTGGTTCAGACACAGCGCCTCTTCCCAGCTTTCCATAGAGCATAGGTTTTAATTAATAAATTGCCAGACTTTGGGCAGGGAGCATGCACCATCGGTAGAAAGGAGCTCCTGGCTCCCCACTGAGCAGAGGCAACGCTAACACGTCTGCACCCAGCTCTCGGCGTGCAGCAGATTTGCTTTTCACAGCTGGCTCGCCTTTCCCCTGCCAGCCATGGGAGTTATTTGGGGTGAATAAGTAGCTGGAAGCAAGAATAGAAGGGAAGGGATGAGGTCAGCTGATGGAGAGGTGCAAGTTTTCATGGTAAAAGACATCAGAAGTAACTTCCTTGCAGGCAGCAGTGCTGAGAAGTGCCTGACACAAGTATTCCCAAGGATTTGAGGTCCTGGTTTCCCAGCTCTGCTTCATCCAGTCAACCCACCTGGCACCTTGTGACTGCAACCTGGGGCGCAGCATGGACACATGGCAACAAAGCAGGAGGGGAGCACAAAGCGAATGCTTTTCTAGTTGGCTTCTTGCAGTTGTTTGTAGAAGGATGGTGCTATTTATAGGTGTAGCCAAGAGTGTGCTTAGGAGGTCATCTCTCCATGACAAGGGAGTGACTGTCACGTTGATGTGGTAGGACTCTGTTCTTGTCTAGCATAGAGTAGGTTTTAGTATTTGCTTAATGCCCTTAAACTGGTAGTGACTAAAGCCACAGGAATGAAAAATCCGAATATGATGATATGAGAAGGTCTGGTTTGTGCATGTCATCAAAAGTTTTCAATGAACTGCTTTAACCAGGAAAGGGTTGTAGGTGGGGAAAAGCTTTGCTCTGTGCATTTCATCAGTTGAGAAAACAAATAGAGGTGAGGGAAAGGAATGAGGTGGAGACTAAACACGGAGAATATTGTATTGCCTGCTACGATGGGTTGCATGGCCTCATACAGCACACAGCCCTAGGTGCTGGCCACCATGCCTTGGAGAGGGGGCTGAGATAAGCTACGCTGGTAAGAAGATGAAGGAAAGAGAGCATCATGGTCATGAGAGATATTCTGGTTTTCCTTTCAGTGTGGACAAGGAGAAGCATGGAAAGACTCAGTAAAACTAAAGTAAGAAATTAAGAACTGATAGGAAGGTGAATGCTTTTGTGCAGCAGGAGCCTGGTGGGTCACAAATACATAACCCTGCCCCTCAGCCTGGCCCAGCACGCGTGGGATAAAGCAAATCAGGAGCTGGACTGAGCACACTTTGTTTACTTGTATTTCATATTCACTAATTCACTCATTCATTCATGAAATGCCATAAGGTGTTGCTAGAGTTAAATTCTGAAAGGGATACACAAACAAACCCAGCGTGCAGAGCACTTCCTCACCAGGCTGTGCAGCAAGCAACCCCCCAGGGAAAGCTGAGAGGAACGCAGCAGTCAGGGCATAACTCACTGTTAGTAACTTTTTGCCTCTATCTCGTGGAGAGTTTATTTTGGCAACTGTGGAGCATGAAGAGAAAACGAATGTTCCAGTTTAAAGTATTGCATATCTTTCCTGATCTGGAGAGAGCCGCCTGGATGGGATAGGAGAGGGTCATTTGCTGAGAGCAATGGATGGAGTCCATAGACGGAAGGACAAGACTTTCCTGCTAAAACCAAGGAAAAACTTTGTTGGGTGCCCAGTCTAGTTTGGCAGCAGATAGAAAACTGCAGACTGGTATTTGAAAGTGGAATTAATCCCTCTGGAAGATTTGGGTAGAGCTTGACAGTGAATGTGGAGCTATATACAGTTCCAGAAAGCACAGAAATGTTTCTACAGTGTAATAGCTTAAGCATGTCAGAAATAACACTGTAAGATTCTTTGGGAGACAAGGCACAGATGTGTTTTTCTTCAAGACAGCAAAGTAAGGCAACTGTGGTTTGGATGATGGCTGACAACAACTATCTATCACCTACCTATCAGGTGGGAAACCCTGAAGAACTTGGTACAGCTTCCACCATCCTTAGGTACTCAAAGATAGGTAAACTTCAAGCTCAAAGAGAAGTGGAACTCCAGAATAAGGCTCCTCTTGGCACTCTCTATTGATGTGCAAAGAACGACCATCTTATAAAGGTCTTTTGAAGAACTAACCGAAACTAACACTTACAGCATTTTGTTGAAAAAGCTTGTGGGAGCGCTGTATAAGCAGTGTTATCTGTTCTTCTGTTCATGTTCTTCGTGTGGCAGAGGAGCTGAGAGGGCACGTCGGCTTGTATCAACCTCCTTTGCTTGGGCCACAGTAGCAAAGATGAAGTAGCAGGAAGCATGCGACAGCCCCATACATACCGTCAGCGCGTTTGTGGCACTTGCGCAGGCAGGCCAGGCCAGGCCATCCTTTGGTGCAGGGACCAAATTATGAGCAAACCCTGGATTCTTCCTTCAACTGGATATGCATATCCATAGAGCAGCTACAGGACCTGCATGTCTGCAAACGTGTGTGCTCCTGCTCTACAACAGCAGATTAGATTATATTTTCTAGTCAACTGTGTGGCAGGTACTATTGAGGTCCTTGAGGTCAATTAATCTCAACAGAGGTATAAAAGGTGGTAGACAGTACAGCACACTGTGGCCAGTGTGTTCATGCTATAAGTGATTGCAGGCTGGAACTTTTGCTCCCCAAAGCTTGTCTCGAACCTGAACATGAGCTGGAACCTGTGCAACGAAGACAGCTAGTGAGCTTGGGCTTGTGGGAGCTTCATTCTGTGCTTGATACCCGGCTGAAACATAGATGTAGGACCTGAATGAAGCTACAGTGAAGGTAACGATAATATAGATATCACTGATACTGGTGGCCCCAGAAAAGACCCATGGGGTAGGACCTTAAAGGACACGTTGGTTTAAGCAACCATATCCTCATTCATCTTGCATCAAACGCCACCATTCTGGGCCTAAGGTCAGAAGCTAAGTTCATCAAACCTACTAGATATCCCCATCACAGCTAGCAACATTACTTTACCTTAAGCTTCGGTCAGTGTGAAAAGCAGTTCCCACGGTCATCTTGTTGGCTTCACAGTCTCAAGCCCTCTTGCTTACATTGCCCCACAGTCCTTTGAACCCTCAGTCTTGTAAGGCACATTGTCTATAAACAAGAAATCAACAATCTCTGCAGGCCAAATCCTTTCAGCCAAACCTGCACAACTCTTTAGTTACGGTTCTCTATTTAACTGGACTATTTTCTTCTACACATGATCAGAAGATTTGTCCCCTTAGAAGAGATTTTGGCTGAGCTCATGAGTAATTTTAATTCTCATGACTGTAGAATAAAATTTTGTTTTGGCAGCTGCAGTGTCCAGCCTCGTTAATTTATTTCTTTGTGGGTTTTGAAGAGCTTTGATTAAGCTCCAAGAAGTGGTGACCATAGCAAATATGAGAGAAGAAAAAAAATCTCTTGCTTCTGTCTTCCCTGTCTCTCCGAGACTGGGTGCTGCACCAGGGTTTGGTGCTGCAGAAACACCTCCTGCCTCCACACAGATGTTCAAGCAATAAACCTTCCTTATCTCTTGTCCATGCAGCATCTGAGGATGGAGGGAGTCCTCCCACAGGGTCAAACCTACTGCATTCGTGTTATGCAAGCTTCTTAATGATTTTAGAGGATTGTGGTAGGACAAATAGTACAGGCACACAGCAGAGGAACAGGCTACAAGAGGAAGATAAAACACAAGAATTTTGGTCAGTTTATTGTGTTTATCTTTCTATGAAACATCTGTTTCTTTTCAACAGTAGTAACAGGCTAGGTGTTGCCTTGATCCATTATTGTAGTTCCTATTTATAATATTGTAAGAGCTAACTGTTAGCATCGTCATCTCTCCTGGTCGCTGTACAAATTGTTGCTATCTGGCACTGACACAAGCAGCAAACTGATTCTTGTTTGACTGGCAGATCTACCCAATCTCTGTAGTTCACAAAGTGGCTCTGGACAGTGCTGTCCCCTGGGAATTCCCATGTGCTTGAACTTATGAGGCTGCCCTGAGTAAAGCCCGAAAGTATCTGCCGTTGAGAAGAAAGCCTTAGTGCTACTACATATGGTTTTTGTCCTAGGCTTTTTTTTTCTTTGACAGGACAAATTCTGCAAGCCTCTCCCTATAATTTCTTTCCCCAGTGACTACATTATTTTGGTAGGAACTTTCATTTTTCCTTTTCTTGGCAACATTATCGTGACACTAATGTCATAAGCAAAGACTTTGATTGAGAGTCATGAGGAGCACTGACATTATTCCAGCAGTGGGCAGTGAAAGGTTAAATATAAAATATACGAGCCAGTTCAGTATATCTGAATAACATGTTAACCACCCAATAGCTAATACTCCATGAACTACCACAATTGCACACAAAAGCTATAAGAATGCCTCTGATAAGCTTTATCTTGGCCATTCTTTATGCAAAGAAAGCCACTTCAAATGAATTATTGCAAGTTTCCTCCTTCCCTGAGTAAATTGCTACACTCATTGTAAATTATGTCCCTGTGAATTTTGAATTATTTGTGTTTCTCTGAAAAGGTTTTTCCTCTGTACACTCCATGTACTTCCTATTATTCCATGTCCAGAGAATTTCTTTCCAGCGACTGGGCTCACTCCAAAAGTGTCTGTGGCCTGTGCTGAAAACTGATCACAGAAAATACTCTGATTGTTTCAGCTGTGTCTCGCTGTGTGTATTTATCCTGAGCGTGGCTGGATGTTAATACAGATGAAATGGGGATGATTTGTTTTCCCGTGACTGCATCTGTTCCATGGATACTTCCATGTCTCACAGATTTTACTGCAGTTGAGTATTTTATTGAAGTAAGGACTGACGAATGTGCTTTTTTTAAAACAATCTGCCAAAATAATAGATCATTGCACACACCCACAGATGAAATAAAAGCTGTGTTGTAAATAGCACCTGTGATTATCAGAAACAAAAACATTTTACAAATGTAATTAATTTATTGCTATTTAATGCTGTCATAGGCATGTATGTTTCTATTCCTGATACTTGCTGACTATTGTGAACAACACAATATTTTGGCTTTGTACAGTACAGGGAAATGGTAAAATGGAAAGCCGTACAGTTTCTAAAAGCTGTCAGGAAAATAATTCCATTAGCGGGTGGCCAAATAAAAATATATTTAGTAAACATGAAAGCAGGCAAATAGGGGCATGCCTGCATGGATGGATGCAAACAGATGTGAGCTCCTCTCTTGCTCTCCAAGGCAAATGGGCATAATCCAGCTTCGTCCAGAGGACATGAAGCCACGTTCATGAAGCCAAGTGCTGGACTTAAATATTATACCCTGCCTGGTAGGAATGTGTTGTCATTCCCCTCAAGTAGCCAGATAGCTCATGTGAGCACGGCGCGATGCTGAAGCCAGTTTGAGTCAAGTTGGCTTGGAAGACAGACAGAGGAACCCACATGTGCCTGCGCCTGTCTGCGTAGACACGTCCTAAGCCAGGCTGGGTGAAAAGTGGAACCTCAATTAAAAATGATGTTAATTAATTCAATAGGCCAAAATTTTGCCTACTGTCGGCATGAATCTGTATTGGAGAAGAATATTTTTCCCCTTCCTCAGCAGACAAAATAATAGAGCTCATATCTTTGAAGTTTGAGATGACAAAATTGACTTAGATTACTTCTGTTTGAAAATGTTTTTCTTTGTGTTTTCATCTCAGGCTGGGTGCTTGTCTGGTTCCCATCCCCACAGTGCCTGGACACCCTGTGGTCTTTGATGTAGAGCTCTAACAACGCCCCTGAGAGAAGGGCACATGCTGTTTTTCCCATTGGGTTGACGGGGAAGGGAGGCCCAGAGACAAAATGGAGCTTTCCCAAGGCTACGTGCTCCCCTCATGCAGTGGCATCCTGAAGCAGCTCCTCCAAGGGGTTGTTAAGTGTCTCAAGCCTCTTTCAGAACTTCCCTTTGGGTCTTTCTTCATACAGAAAATTCGGTGCCTTTGTTTTTCTAAACTCTGTAACAAGTCATGCACTGAGCTGGCACAACGAGGTCAATATGGCCTGGTCCCTATGCTCCATGGCCACTAGTAGACATGCACGACCAGCACATGGTCTCGTGCCCTGGCTGGTGACCATCCATACAGTTTCAGTGTTAGCAAATGCCTTGTCACAGGTTTGGCCTGCGTTAATTCACACTCTCCGAGCTGTTGTCCTGGCACCATCTGAGGGAACACATGAGCACCGGGCTGTTCCCAAAACCTGTCCTCCTGGGATGGGGAGAACATGCACTCGGCCAGCCTCTCCTGTGTGCCCCGGGCTGGGGAAGGGCCCCTCGCCCTGTTTTATTTGGCCTTTTAGGCATCGTATCACTTCATTTGCAAAATGTCCCCGTGGACTTCCCAAGGAAACGGGGACGTTGCTTGGCCTCACTCTTGGGTGGGGTGGGATGGAGGCAGAAATGCCGCACCATGGGAAAACATCTGAATTACGAGCCGCTTTGGGGGTGAGTGATTTCATACTGATGACCTGCAAGCAGCAAAACTGGCTGAATTAGTGCAATAAAATATTAATTAAGAAGGAGATTGCCATAATGTTACAACAATATTTCTGTGCTGTTTTTCCACCGCTGCTGTCAGGGAAGCTGGACTATCAAGCCATTTGTGCCTTTGATTGCGGGTGTTTGACTAGGGTAAAGCCTCTGGGCTGGCACAGCTTTTGTGGCAGTGGGCAGTGGGAAGAGCTGGGATGTGATGTGAGATAGCAGGGACTCCGACATTTGAGGACCCTGCAGTTGGCAGGTAGGGCACGGGCGTTCAGCCCGAGTCGGGCAGCGCGAGCGGGTCGCCAGCACTGTGCAGGTGCAGAGGGGAGGTGTTTTTTTAGGGTGCTTCTTGATTCCCAAGGTAGGCAGATGCGCTTTGAAGCAGCTGAGGTTTCTGTGCTGTTCTCATGGCTCCTCCGCTTGCCTAAGGACAGGGAATGGGGCAGGGCTTCAAACGATGAGTTGAATCCTGCCCTCTTTGAAGTCATTGGCAGAAATTCCCATTACCAGCTATGAGGTCTGTATGTCTCAAGGAGCCACAGCAGAGCAGAGCACCTTGTCTCCATCTGGCCAGTTTAACTGGAGAGCTGGGACCACTTGGTCTGGGGGAACTCTACGGGGAACACAAGCTTCATGGGACAGGCTGAGGTGCAGAGTGCTTTATGGAGCTGTGCCCAGAGGCCTCATTAAAGCACCCTGTTAGTATTTACTACAACCCATCCCTATTTCCTCCCTCCCTTGAGAGTCCATATGTAATTGCTGAGTTAGCAACACCCTGAGCCCCAGGGTGTATGGCCACAATTTAATGGGCTCCAGGCAGGGTTTGCAGTGTTGAAAATTGGAAAAATAAAATATCTTATAGAAACAGAGCCAACTGGATCTGGAAGCTGCGGAAGAGAGAGAAGCAACGTTATCAGCCTCTTGGCATGGGAATGTTTGCGTGTGCGTTTGCTCGTCTGTGCTTCTGATAGATGCCTCGAGCTTCTACACATGGTGACTGGCACAGCCGGAGTGGTGAGCTGCAACAGCCAGAGGAGGTCATGTGGCCTATGGTGGTTGGTCTTGACTTTTTGTGTAGGTAAAGTGGCCCTGCATTCTCCACCCATTCCTGTAGGCTTGTCCTGTGCTCCAGTTTGCATGCTTTGGCACAAAGCTATAGGTATTAGATACACTCACCAGTGGGCTGCAGCCATGCAAGAGACGGGACTGTGGAGCATCACAGTGCTGGCTATATTGCACTGGCCCAAACATATGGAAATGATGATAAAAATTCACTTTACTGTGTGGTCACTGATGACACCAATCAAGAACCCTGGATGCTGAGCTTGTCCTCTGGCTGTCCCCATGCCCTTTAATACCAAGGGCACCAACAGGGTCCAGAAAACCAGAATTGGATGCTGCTGAAGTTTGTCTTCATCTCTCAGGGCTGCAATGGCACAAGCTGCCTTGGTTGCTGCTGCCCAGCATCTGCTCCAAAAGCAGCTGTGCAGTGCTGCTCCCAAGGAGTGTCTCTGCTTCGTCAGCTGGATGGATGGTCCCAGCTGGGTTGAAAGGCAACACCATGGCTCCACAACGTGTCTGCTTCTTTTTAATTTGTTTCCCATTGTGGAAAATAGCAGGCATGTCTGATGCCATCTTACAATGAGACCAATATAGCAGATGTTCGCAGGACTACAAAATCTCTGAGGCTGAGCAGCTGGTAGTTTGCCCTCCACTTATTTGACTGCTGTTGCTTTCTGTAGTCTGTTCCTCCCCCTAACAAGACAGATTTGCTGCTATCAAAGTCCTGCAGCTGACATATTTCTAATCATCCCTTCATTGCAGTCTGTCTTCTGTAAACAATTAGTGAACCCTCTTTGGGATTTGGAGTTATTGTGTTAACTTCCTAATTACTTAGCTTTTTTTGGCTCTTTTATTGCTTGGCAAGAAAGATTTAGTGGCCAGAAGACATTAATATGCTTGGTCTCCAAGTTCCTGGGCTTTGGTTAATCACTCCAGCTAAAACTTGTTGATATTGGATGATTTCTGGAACTTTATTGTGTGAGTCTTTATAGTACATTTAACAAAGGAGCAATAAATGAACTAGGTGGCAGGCATATTTCTGTGACGGAAATTGCTTTCCCCTTTGGGACAGGATCCAAAGACCACTGAAGTGAGCAAGATTCTTTCCACCAATTCAGTGGGTGTTTGCTTCAGTCAATGACAGAGGGTATCAGGGGAGGACTGTCACCCAGTCATGGTTAGGACTCCTTTGCTCTCATTGCACCCTGAGCTAACCTTGGTTGCATGGTGATCCTGGGCAAGAACTGTTGGTGAAAAACCTGAGTTACTGAGCCTAGATCTCCTGTCGAGGGTTTACAGGTACCTAATCAATGTGAGCTGTTCTCAATAGTTTTGCATCAGAAAGCCTTTTGCTTGAGGAACCTCAGTATTTATGTTGTACAACTTGTACAAAAGAAAATGATTTTTAATGTATTTTTCCTCCTGATGAAATGGTAATTATGAATTACAACTTACACAAAACCAGAGCACAGCCATTAGCCAGGTTTGATGGATAAGATTACTCAGTGAATCTCAAAATCATCTTTGGCTGAGCTTAAATACATCCACCATAACAAACTGACTCAGACTAGCCTGTTTTGGCTGTGAACATTGGCCCTCTCCTTTTATCTCCTTGTCTTGTGCCATCATTGTACTTACGTGCTGAAACCTTTCTTTGTTAAACTGATGAAAATTAATTACTCATTGGACTTGGAAGGGGCCTACTGTCCTGTCCTGGCAGGCTGCCGCTCCCAGCTAGTCCAGGGCACCAAGTTCTTCTGAACTCTGAAGAAAATGGATTCCTCCCACCATTTTTCAGGCATTTCGATGTCAGCGTTACATAATTCATGTACTGTTCGAGCCATGTTAGCATTGCTCTTTTTCTTGATTACTCTGTATTATAGTGCTATGTCAGCATATTAGTTTGTTTTCTTTCCCGTTAGCTTCCAAGAGCTCGGCTCAACCCTTTGCATATGTTAGTGTTCTCATTCAGCCAAAGTTACGGGTCCGTGTGTGAATAACCTTTATGCAGGGAAACTGAGCATCCACACAGTGCACTGGGCACCGTACAGGATGGGATTAATGAATTTCAGGAGGGGAAGGGCTGAAGAAACGCTAAGGTTTGGTGCCTGGATTGCCCATGGCAGGGGGGTTGGAACTAGATAATCTTTAAGGTCCCTTCCAACCCAAACCATTCTATGATTCATCCCTCCTTGTTTCAGCACCAGAAAAGGTTCCTTTCCTTAGGGCTCTGGTGGCCTGGGACCCCTCTTCATTCAGTGGGAAGAGACAGACCCCTCTAGAGGGAAATTTGTGTCTTCAGTGGTTGTATTTGCCTTCTGGAGAAGCCCATCTCTGGTCACTGTCCACAGGGACCCTTATCACCCTCACCACCTCAGAGAAGTGTCTACCATTGCCTTTGGATGTTACTTCTGCATGAGCTAAATGTGCCTGTTGTGATTGGAGGCCCAAAGCTTAGACCTGGTCTGGTGCCCAAGAAGGGTTAATCACTTCCGTCAGCAGAAGAACTGGAGAAAGCTGTAATCCTGTGCTTCTCCCCCTCCTCCCTGTGCCCAGGCCAATAATTAAAGTATTCATCTGGCATACGGGAGACTCCCATGAGTGATTTTCCTCTGCTTGATGGGACTTGAACTTTCTTTCCTCAAAGAAATGTCCAAATGCAGCTCTCAAAGCCTCTCCCAGGCTCTAAAACTTTTAAAGATGTTCCCATTTGTATAAAATAATTAAATTGCCACTGGAACAGTCCAGGTCTCTCTCCTTCCCAGCTGAAAGCCCTAATAACAGGGTGTGATGATTCAGGAAACCTGCCCACACAATTTGTGGCTTCTGTTTGAAGGTCTGATATCTCAAAGCCTACCTCCATCACGAAACCCTCTCAGAGCTGGGTTACCAACCCTCACCAGCATCCTTCCACCAAACAACAGCGTATGTTGTGTGGAGGTGGTTCCCTCTTCAAATTCAAGCATCATGGACCATAGGTTACGTCCTATGGAGAAGTACTTTATTCGGGGAGGCCACCGTGCCTTTGGGGACACCAGGCACCTCTCTGCAGTGGATGGCATCCATTTGAGGGAAAGCTTAAAAAAAAGGGGCTTCTGTGGAGGCCAGGCTTTTCCCCAGTTCAGGCTTAGACAAAACTGCTCAATTAGACCGACAGGACTCTCATGAGGGCAAAAGGACCCCACTGGGAGGGTGAACTTTATAGGCTGCAGTCCAGTTTTGATTTTCAAGCTTGCATTCAGCAAGGCCGTGGGTTTTGCAGACCCTCTGTACTATAGGTTTGCTGCTGAGGACAGCTTGGTGGGCCAGGAAGACTTAGGGCCCTTATGTAGCAAGTATAATATTTCACCCTGAATGAGATTTTCCTATTAGCAGTGATATAAATAAACACTAAAAATTTTTTTGTGCAGTCAGTAAGAAGCACTGCATTTGATCGGATTTGAACAGGGAATCATTAATGTTCTAGTTTTATTTTAGCATGTTTTTCTAAGCATTAAAAAAATCCATTCACTTTGCAGTAAAACATTTTATTTTCTTGTTGGGGGGGTTCTATTTTAAACACACACATTGTGTGTGAGTTTATATATTTTTATATACATATGTATATGTATATATATAAAATATGTGTTATGTGTGTGTGTTTTATATAATATAGGCCTGTGTGTTCTATATTATATTTGGCCTGGATCCACTCTGGTCTGACTGCCCTGAGCTTAGAAACTAAACCAGTTGCAGGCTTGGCTGGTGCTGGGACGAGGGACCACCTGGGAACCTGGGTGCTGTGGGGACCGGCCAAGGAGTCGTGGTTAAACACGTGGTGAATTTTAGACCGCAAAAATTGCATGAGTGGAAAGACTTCATTTGGCACCATTGTTGCTGTTGAGCTGATAGATGAGAGTTAAAAAAAAAAAAAAAAATTAAAAAAAATCCCTCCGCCTCGCGGCTGGGTGTGGTGCCTTAGATGTCTGAACAGCAGAGCCTCCCTACCCTCCAGAGCTTACACTCTGAGGCCTTGAACCTGGAAAAACAAAACAAATATGCTTAATATTATGCGTGTGAGTACTTGTGTAACTGTTTGCAGGTCTGGAGCCCCGGGGGGAAGCTCCATGGAGCGAGCATCGGAGGGGGCTTCAGTATGGACTGGTGTCACCACGGGCCGTCCCTCTTGCATTTTGCCTTTCTGGCTCGAGTGTGGTGAGGATGCCACTGGTGCTGGCAGCAGGGAGAAAAGACATGGACTTGGAGCTCCTCTTCTTTTAAGGACCAAAGCTGGTTTTGCTTTTTTATGTTAACATGCACGTATGTGTATCTAAAGAGCAGCGTGACTCTGTTTCTTGCCGTCTTGTCCCCTCAAGGGCACCAGGGCAGAAGCACGCAGAATGGACAACAACATCACCGCAGGAGGTTTGGCAGCTGTTCAAGGGGAAGGTTTTGCTTTGGTTCACATCACTCCTGGAAACCCGTTCCCTTGGCCTTCCCTATGGATAGCAATGTGCGTGTGCTTAAAGAACTCCAGCGGACCACAGTACATGGCTGTGGGGCAGCCTGGGAAGACGCTTGTCCTAGTCTGACTTTGGGATGCTGCTCACCACCCCATCACCTCTGCCGTCGGTGGGGTGTGTGTTCTTGGGGACGCTTTGCAAAGCTGGGATGCATCTGCTGCATCTTTGTGAAACCCTTTGCACAACCTGCTGCCAATATTCTGACAAGGATGATTTCATACTTTATAACTCACAACTAGTTATTTATAGCTCTCTATATAGCAGGGGCTGGCCCTGGTGCTGTGTCTGGAGGGTTTCACCCCCGGTACACCGCCTACAAAGGCCCCTGGACAAAAGCACAGATATGAATAAGGGCCAAGGATCATTACCTTGGGCAACAAAAGCCATCCCGGAGAACAAAAATAACACAGAAAGAGCCCACAAAAGGCAGAAAATCCTTCCTTCCTGCCAGCTCCTCTCCAGGCCTTGCCTCCGAAGCAGGGGAGTGCAAGGGCAGGCGATACCCTCGGCGAAGGAGCCGCAACAAAGAGCGCATCAGCACGGCCCCGGCCCCGGGCTACCGCCGCAGCCCCGCCATGCCCTTCCCTGAATGCCGCCCCATTGTGTGGGGACACAATGGCGGAGAACCCCACGGTGACACTGAATGAGTTACAATGCCAACATCTGTGTGACAGTTTCTTTGGCGGGTGATGGAGAAGAGGCAATAAATTCCTGATAGGCTGACTTGGGAGAGCAGTCACCCATGGCAAGGCCGGGGCACGCGGGGATGGAGTCGCCTATTTAATGCTGCCGCATGTGTCCCCAGCTCCCTGCCCGCGCCTGGAAACCGGGGGTCAAATGCTGCAGCCCCCCTCTGACAAGGCGCTGGCAAAAGTCAACAGAGAGTTAGGGACAGGCAGCGGCCACCGAGCCGTTTAGCTCATCTTCTTGTTGCCGTCTGCTCTTTGTTCAGCGTAATGTGAATTGACCCGGCAATTGTTGGACTGTCTAATTCTTCAAGCTGGAGCCTAGATGCCTGCTTTGGGGTATTTTTTCAAGTTTTTTGTGTTTTTATTTTAATGAGATGACTTTCTCCAGCTGCCTCGTCTCCTCTATGTGGGTGAAGCAGCCTGCAGGGGTGATAGGAAGTAACGAGTTTGAAGTTTGAGGAATGTGGGTTGAAATAAAACTGGATACATCTTACGTCCGGCCAGTGCAGAGCTCCCATATCCTTGCTCACTTGGATAAGGAGCAACAGGCAATGGATGTTTTCTATTTAAAACCCAGCTACTCATGGCCTTAAAATGGACTATTTCTCCTCTTAATACAGCTTTGCTCTTTATTCAGTGCAGGCTGTGTGGTACCAAGCAGTGACTCCTGCAGCAGGGCCATCCCACCTGGCTGAGATACAGCAGCTGTTTAATGAGAATGTAAAATTTCAACTTCAAGCTGCGACTGTATTTTCTTTTCCTGCCAAGTGTCCATCTATTCATTATCAAAGACAAGTTACCTACTAAAAATAAGACTTGGTATTTACATTTACCTGTTTCCTGAGGATTTCTTAAGAACACAGAAGTGCTGATTAATGATCCTGTTGCTGATTAATTATCAGACTTTTAAGAGGCCACGTCTATCTGCACGGCAGCATGATTCCATGTATGTTTAAACATTCTTTCTGCTGCGTTATACATCATGCTCTTGGGACTACTCCTCATCTGACTTGGGAAGCGTTACAACTTTCAGCTCTTGCTTTTTTGCAAAGCCTAACCTCCCTTTTAATGGTTGAACCTGTATAAACTTGCGGGTGAGCTAAAGCAAGCTTCCCTTCTGAATTCAAACGTCAGTATTTAGTGATGTGCAAAATTGTTTTTGGCAAAGTTCCTCTCCAGTCAACGTGCTATCTCAAGTTAATTATTATAATTTGACCTTAAACTGTTACATGTTCTGGAAACTCTCTGAGACTGAAGGGAAATCCTTTGAGTTCTTAATCCTTTAGCGTGCCATCTAAAACCAACTAAAAGCTGATGCATTGATCTGTCTTTTGATCTTTTCTCTCTGAGACTATAATAAAACTGCTGATCCATGATACCCTCAATTTGTCAGCAGAAATACTGCATATTTATTTATTTGTTGTTATATGGATCTTAAATTCAACTTGGTCTCCCTAAACCTTTTATCTCCTAGTAAAGATAAAAAAGAATTGCATGAGATCCAAAAATAAAAATCACTTCTAAAAATTGATTCATTGATGGTGCTACAGCCAGTAGGACCAGAAGGACCCATTATATCATCTAGTCTCATCTCCTAGAAAATGCAGAGGTCACAGAACATTATCCATTTACTTTTGTATTAAGCTCAATATTTTGTGTTTCACTGAATTGTATCTTTCAGAAAAGTATGCAGTCTTAATGTTAACATGTTAAAAGAGAGATAATCCCCCTGGGTAAAAGGCTGAGCATGCACAGAAAGTAGAGATGGAAAAAAAGTAACCCTTCAACTCCTGCCTATTGACATTGGATTGTATCTAAAATACATTTTGTCTTCTTTCATCCAGTGACCACAAAAACTTCTGAATGTAGCTTCTGTAATTTGCTTTGACAAATTAGTCTATTATCAAAGGAACTCCAGAAACAGCAACTGATATTCAACCTAACTACTATATTTTATTCAGCTTCCTTAAAATGACCATACCTGTTGTTATTATTCTCGTTTAATAGCACAACTTCTTATGTTTACCAGTCAGGAAATGTGGTCCCCTACACTGCACAAAGCAAAGCGACGATGCCCCATTGTTCTTCTCATTTAACGCTCCTAAGTTTCCTTTTTCCCGTTGGTGGCTAGATCTCCATCACATAGAGACCGGAGAGGACCAAACCACACAGGGCCCATAGTGTCTGAAGAGCTTTTTCCGTTATACCCTAGGAGGTATAACTTGTTCAATTATGCCCTACCAAGCTCATCTTGCACCTGGATTAGCTGGGTGTAATAGCAGGGTTTGTCCCTTCTCATGTCCCAGAGCGGTGAAGGTGCTTTGCCTTGACACATAGCCACAGAGATGATACACCAGCTTCATCTTGCCTCCTCTGTATATATAAATCTGTCCCTAGATGGCTCAGAAGATCTGTTTGCCTCAGGGGAGGAGGATGCTTTTACCTGCTTCAGTTGTTGGACTTCTGAAGAACCAACATCTGAACTTGCATTGCCATGTTATTTCACCTGGGCTCAGGTTGATGCCATGCTTAGACACTGCTACACGATTTCTCCCAAACCGCTGAGAATTTTTCTTCTGTGAAGAGAAAGCAAATCTGGCCCAGGGGTAACCATAGGATTTTTTTCCTCTTCTTCACAATGTTGGTAATGGCCTGCCCAGAGCTCTCAGGGGATCCCATTGCCAGCCGTGGGTTGTGGGCAGCGAAAAGCAGGTGTGCCCAGCCTGGCCCAGCTCTGCCCGTCCCCTTGGCCAGCCTGCCCTGCCTCTGCGTCGCATCGCTGGCACCGTGCCGCTGGTCGTGTGAGCCCTGCACGGTGCCAGCAAGGAGGGCTTTCTTTGGAAGTGGTTTTGTTTTGTTCTAAAAACTGCTTTTTGCTCCTGAAAGAAGTGGAAATCTGAACTGCTGGAAAGGGTTAAAACCCCGGTACAGTCACTGCCTCTTAGAAAACGGCTTCTCTGTGCACCACCTTTACAAAGTATTTCAGGCGATTGTGGTGTCTGAGGCACTCGAAGCGTCTGAGTCATTCCATTAAAATTACTGGAGGTAAAGAATTGAGGCTGTCTTGTATTTCCCAAAAGGCTGATTTTTAGATTATTTTGATCTCCCCTTTCATCGGGGCCAAGTGGTGCAGCTGGGAGGCTAAAGGCAGCTCTTCCTTTTCTGCTCTCATTTTTGACTGTCACTCAGCACTTCTTGGCTGCAGAGAGGTCCCGACTGCCATGCTGAAGGTTTCTCTCTTAAGCTCATCCTCAGGATGGTGGTCAAGGCAGGCTCACGGGAGCAATATTTCTGAGTCCCCTCACCCTGGGGAAGGAGCTGAACCCAAGGCTGCTGTTTCTCAGCCTGGTGCCACAGCTGCCATGGTGCTGAGAGCTTCCACCTGCCCCTCGGGATGTGTTTTCGGTGAAGGTGCCTGTGGCTGCTGTGCATCATACCGGCACACCATGTTCAATTGGTGATGCTGGAAGTCCCTGTTCAGGGACTTGTGTATCCCAAGTGGATTCAGGCAGGAAATTGTTTTTTCTTGTCTTATCTAAGGAGGAGGTAAGCTCTGGTCCTGCACAGTAACAGAACTTTGATCACCCACTTAAACGGGATGAAAATGCAGTTGATTTCAGCAAATCTCTTTTAATCAAATAGGAAACTAAAAACGTGATGTACTTTCAGAGTCTCCGTGTTGTTAATCCAATATTGTGGCAACACAATTACAGATGCCCCATCACGGTTTTGGCACGGCAGGATCCGGACACCCGCGGTACAGAGCACGGAGAGGAGGACTAGGAGACCTGGCTGGGCTGTGCAGCAAAGCAGGGAAGGCTGCAGTGCTTCCACTCGGGAAACTGTGAGCTAATGTACAGACCTGGAGGAAGAGGCTGGAGCAAAAGCTGTGCTGACAATAATTAGTGTTGACGTTAATTTTCTCATAGTTTTGCTCACCCTGGATATGGGCTAAGTATTTCTTCCCGCAACCTGTGGATTGGGATATAGCTCTAGAAAACTGTCCTGGATGCTGAGGCATTGCCATTGGCCATTAATTATTTATAACTCCATTCAGATCTCATGGATGTGTTTAATAATTCTTTAGAGCATTGAAGAGCCTTTAGAACCATTCATTTTCAGGACATGGTTTAGTAGGCATGGTGGTTGGACTGATGGTTGGACTTGATGATCTTAAAGGTCTTTTCCAACCTGAATGATTCTATGATTCTAAGAGGACACTCGTTCGTGTGTCACGCTGGATTTGTTGGGATGGGAGGCAAACTGTGGTGTGCCTAGGAAACAAAATAGAAATCTGAGCATCTCAATTCACATTGTCTTTGCTGCTGTTAGATGTCTCTGTGGCTTGGGTTTATAACCATTTGTTTGTGCCAAAGAAAGAGACGGCTCAAAATATACAAAATCGGGTTGCAAGCAGCAGGTTGGGAGCTGGCTTCAAAATTGGCTATTTGAGCACGTCTGCACAGAGGGAGTGGGTATCCAAGTGGTTAGGGCTGTTCTTGTCTTGGAATATGAGCCTTCACAACACTGTCATGAAAACAAATATCTTTGTGTTCCTTGGGGATCAGATTAACTGGTCCCTCATTCCACAATAAATTGAATTTGTATATTCCCCCAGCCTTTTTATTATGTCTCTTAGGGACTGTATCAGCAGCTGCTTGGGTAAATGCCAAGTGAATGGGACTGTGCAGCCACTTTGCATGGAAGAAAACAAGCCAAGCGAACGCTGCTCTTGAAGCTCTGCTGTGGTTATTGATGGAGGGACATGAAGATGCCTAGGCTGGATTCTGTTCTGAGCCTGCAGGATCCAAAATGCCAGTTAGGATGCCAAAGCAGCTATAGCCGCAGGGGCTAGCACAAAAAGAGCTTGAGGTCTTGGGATGTGATGTCTTTCCTTTCTGGCTCTGTCCATCTGCATCCGGTTCCTGTAGTGGTCCCACTGCTGCTGAACCCAGTTTAGCTCCCACAATAACATCAGCCTCAGAAATCGTGATGCAGAAAAGACTCCATGTGGCCACAGCTGCTTCAGGCACAATCCTCAGACTTTCCCTGGAGGAGGTGTAAAATGCTGGCAGTTGCAAACTCCTTTGCTAAACCTCTTGGCTTTAAAATGTTCACGTTTGAGGATAGTCATTTTCTCTCCCCTAGTCAAAGTATTGCAGCACTGGGCTGTCCCCAGAGTTCCAGCTCCCTCTCCTCGCTAGTTCAGTCGTTCTCCTCCTCCAGGACTTGTCCAGACTTGGTGCGAAGGTGCTAACACACTTGTACTGACGCATTTCCAAATGAAAGATGACATATTTTCAACTGAGCAGCTTTATCTTTTCCTGCTAACACCTGCTAAAAAGCAGCTCCTTCTGTCCACACTGGGATTTGAAAACCTGCTCGTTCAAATATTTTAGCTGACGTGTTTCAGAAATGCTCTTTTTACCACCGCCAGGATAGGCAGGACATAGGGGCTGTGTTCCCTCCTCACCTGGGGACTTAGGGCTCATGACAAAGCCCAGCTGATTCGAATGGTGCAGGAGCAGGTTCAAAACGAATGGAAAGCCTTGTTTGCTTTCACTCAGCATCTGGGCTGGGGTGGGAGAGGAAAGCTTCACAGGCCAGGTTGTTAGCTGCAAACACCGCCCTCCTGCAATTTTAACACCTCTTTTCAGCTGAGCTTCCAAACGAGAACAATTTGTCCTGACACCTACTGTTCCTCTTCCGCTCCTTTCTGACAGTGTCTTCAGCTTCGACTCATTTCTCCTTGCCCATCTAAGGGTATCTAAACTTAATCAGAAAGGTGATTAATCCCTTATTTTCAAAGGAACTGGCATCAGGTACCTCTGGCACGATGAACTGCCTCCCAAGCCAGTTGGATTGAGCTCCTTCCTCCCCCTTTGTGAGTCAGGTCAGGTCGGGATTACATGACGTCTTATCCCAGAAATCCTCCAACCTCATCCACACATGGAACTGCTTGCGTAAGTCGAGGAAGAGCTGTGGGAGTGGTGGTTGCAGGGCTGGGCTCACGGGTGTCAGGCCTTTTGGGAAAGGAATCATCGTTCACTGTTTTCTTCACCAGTTATGCAGGACCAAACCAGCAGAAGAGTTCTGCTAATGAAAGGGGCAAGTTAAGGCTCAATAATGAAGTCCTGTCTGGGACGAATCCTGCCTGCAGTGAGCTCACTTGCAGCGCCTTGATCCTCAGGTGCTCATGTTCAATGCACCAGGACCCCTCTTGGGTATACGAAACAACTTGATGTGAAGGAGATTGGCAGAGTCCCGTCATTAATTAGTGAATGAATAACGAGATACTCAGTGCTCCACCCAGTGCTTAAGGAGTGTAAGTTATAAAGCTGGACCCTCGATCTGAAAATTTAGGCAGCACTACGGCAAGATATATTTCAGGGCAAAATCTGGTAGAATTTAGTTGAAACACCCTTCATGTGACAGCACCTCCTAAGCCTTGTGCAATCTCCCAGATTGAGCAACACCACCTCTTACCATCTTCCCTTCCACTCCATGCCCCAACCTGTGTCTACCCAGGCCTTGCTTTCCCAGCCTGGAGCTGTGTAGCACCTCACTTGGGCTCGACCTCTGCTGAAGATGGCGGGCTGTGCTGGGAGGGGATCCTGGCCAACGGGAGGTCCATGAGGGTTTTCACAGGTCTCAGGGAAGATGATGGAAAGATGCTTTGGATGGTGGGACCAGGTGGGGTTAGCTGGCATGTTGCTTGTCCTTGCAAAAAGACAAGAAACCTGGTGGACTGCTTTACCTAGGCTGCTGGTGGACGTACCTTCCTTAAGGCCACCTCTAGGCTCTTGTATCGATGTGTTCAGTGATGGCAAAACACCTTTGCTGTGTATAATCTAGAAAAAGGACTTTGCTTCCCAATACAATTCCCTGAAGTTACTAGTGTTCAATAATATTAATAGGGAAAGGAATGAAGAAAAAAACTCTATTTACAACTGCAGTGAGACCTAATTTGCGTTAGCTGGGTTGGTTGTTCTAGGATGGATTTTCTAAGGCCAAACATTATCCCCTACAGCTATCAATGTAAGCAGACAATTCTGTTTATAACAGTTTTCATAGCTTCAAAGCCGGTTTTCTTTTTTCATAGGAACAAGACAAATTTTTTTTTAGAATGGTTTCCTAAAATGGAATTTCTTAACATTACTGGTTTGGGGTCAAAAAGGTTATTTAAAAAAAATCCGCAGTGTATCATGGTGCCTCTCTCAGCTAGGGATTCCTCATACTTCCAGAAAATCCTCCCCAAATACATTGTCAGACTCAAATGTCTTCGCAGGATGGCTGTGCTTTGATGTAGTGACACATTTTGATAAAATGGAGATTTTCAGGGTGTTTCCCTTGCTGCCTTGAAGTCCCTTCTGTACACAACATCTGAAATCCAGCTTCACAAACCTCTATTTCTAACAAACTTATCCATGGCTCAGCAGTCCCGGTAAAGATCCTTGGGTACATCCCTTCACTGGTTTCACATATTACAGAATCACAGAATCACAGAATAGTAGGGGTTGGAAGGGACCTCTGTGGGTCATCTAGTCCAACCCCCCCGCAGAAGCAGGGATTATTTCCTCACTTAAAGACTGAACATCTCCTAAACATATCTGTAAGGCTGTAAATCCAGTTCAGTCATTAAAAGTGGATCTACTCACAGAATATATTTATTTTCCAAGCAGATAAATCTTATGGGGCTGATTGTGCTCTAGTCAATGGAGCTAAGCCAGTTTGCCCCGGTTGGCCCCTTTTTTTAATGAAGTGATGAAAATGGGTCACACAAATGGTAATTGCCCGATGATTTTCATTGCCCTGAGCTCAGTGGTTGTTCAGTGAGTTTTATGATCAAAGCGTGGCGTGGATGGGAATGGTCGGCTGTTCTCAGGTACATTCCTCTTCCAGTTCTTGCGTTTGGCTTGTTAGTTACAGATGCGTCTTTGACTATTCAGACCTCATTTCAGATGCAGACGTAACTAGCAGTTTTTATTTGATGAGAAAAAGAGAAGTAATCGCGGCGCTTGGAAGCAAAAGGCACTGTTTGTTTTCCGATGCACACAGGGATTCCTGTTTTGCAGCTATGATGTGCATATTTCACACTGTTGCAGACAGCTTCTGTCAATTAACATGAATTATGACTCCAGAAGCGTTCGTTTACCATAAACCTGCAGTACATTAACCCCTGAGTTTCAACCTCTGCCAGTGGCAAATTCATTGCAATGCAAATAGAAATAATTTTGAAACTTGTGACTGGGGAGACATTTCTCTTGTGGGACTGCGGTTTCTGATGCTGTGGAGGAGCTGCCTTGGTGTAACTCTCAGCTCTACTGGGGACATTTTGCGTATTGATTCAGGCTGCAAACTCATCCTGGAGCGGGGAGCTGCTTGCCTCCTGTTCTGTCCCCAGCTGCAGAGGGAAGTCCCTTGCCCCTGGCATAGGAGTAGAGGCACGGGAGGGTAACCTGGCCTGTCCATTCAGATGGAGAACACCCGGAGGATGAGGAGACCGCCTCCTTGTACAATCCAGGAGTTACTCCTAGCACAACCCAAAAGGCCCCCCAAGGACCCACCAAGAGCTAGCCTGGGACAACCCCCTAGCTCACTCCTCTCCTTCCTCCCACCTCTGCCCCAGGCTACCTGGTCTCACAGCCCCTCCTGAGCTCTGGGGCTTGCCAGCCCCCTCTCTGAGTTGTTCACTCCTAGCCCAGCAGCGAGCTGCCCCTTGCTTTAAGAGTCAGATTAGTCTTCTGCTGGTCAAGTGAGTTGAAACGGCTCATGGAAGTGTCTGATAGGGAATAGAGCAAGGGTGTGTGGCCAGGAGATGGGAGATGGAGTGGGGGGTTGATGTGATGGCCCAGGGTTTCAGTGATCATGGGTAGTTAAATTGGCTTCATCTTTTGACATTGCAACTTGGGAACTCCAGTTTCTTGAGAATTCTGTAGAACTCTTGGTAATGTTTGGTACCTGTCATGGGGAGAAAGATAAGTGTAAACAAGAGTTATCCTTAGAGAGCAAAGGGAGATAATTGCCTGCAGGGTCTGTATCCATGCAGATAACCAACCAACTCTTGTCTTTTAATAGCAAAGGATGCAGGAGTTACTTAGTTTTATAGACAGAAAGAGTTTACAAAGATGTATAGAGGATTTTCTTTCCTTTTGGGTCTGCAGAGGGGATGCTGGTCTGTAGCAGCATGTCCTGTGTGTGTAGGTATTTAAGCAGTGTGCTCAGACACTCCACTGTGGGGGAAAGATGGATTTCAGATGGGGGTCCTCAAGTGGTGCTCAGCCGAGCTCCCATCTCCACTCTGCTACAGACTCCTTTGGAGTCTTTGGTCCTTTATCAAGTCCAGCTTGTGTTTCATTTTGCCATCTTTAAAATGAAGACAAGAGAAAGCATTAACCCAGCCATATCTATGCAGCGTGCAGATCTTCTCCTGAGGGGATCCATAAAAGCACCTAGGCTGGCAGATCAGGCAGAGGTTGATATGCTGGTTAGAAATCTCTCCTAACCTCGAGGGAAAGGTAGCTTCTGCTGCATGGACTTTTCAGGCTATTGGCCCAGGCTCTTTGCAACACCAGCTCTCTGGCTTATCTCAAGCCAGGGCAAATCTTTCTGAAACATTGACTTTTATGTCAGCTCCCATGGTAGAGTTTTCCTAGGCATCTGGGTTGGAGTCAGTCAGCCAGAGTAGCCATACCAGCTGCTCTGTTCCACTATGGCAATGTAGAGCAAACCAGAAAAACTGGCTAAGCTGCTAAGGCAAGGAGTTCCCATGGACTGGGGAATCCTCCAGTGGGGCAGAGTCAGTGCAGGAAAATTCCCACTGCCAGCATCTGGACTGGAGTACAGCTGGGGAAAGTGCTAGTGGTGCCTGTATCCTGATGTATGATAAGTGAGCTTATATGGATGTAGTTCAGATGACGACGGCAGCCTTCAGAGACTTAGTGGTCAGATATTGGAATAGGCTGCCCAGGGAGGTGATTGAGTCCCCATCCCTGGAGGTGTTTAAAAAACAAGTAGATATGGCACTTCAGGACACAGTTTAGTAGGCATGGTGTTGTTGGGCGGATGGTTGGACTTCATGATCTTAAAGGTCTTCTCCAACTGTGATTCTATGATTCTGATGCTGGTCTATGCACTGGGAGAGTAGGCTTTGCATAGTCTGTAGCTCACTGAGTAAAGACCAGATGGTTGTGATGCTCACTGGTTGAGTCTCCAATACTGCTTTGATGCTGCTGTGTTGTCCAACCTATGCTGATCCCTGCGATGGCTGAAGAATAGTTTATTTGCTGCAATAATGCACTGTAGTCAGCTTTTATGTCTCTCTACATGTCCCTTATGGGCTACAGGGGGTGTCTCTGTATTTTTGACCTAACACTTTTCACTTGTCTCTGTGTGTGTAAGTCATAAGGAGCAACTTGAGGAAACATCTTACAGGCACAGCAAGGTTTGTTAGCTCTTTCAGACCAAGAAACTATTTCTGAGTGTGTTGGATATTCAGTTAGAGCATTGCACCTTGTCAGCTACCTGCTTGCACAGCTAGAGTGCCTGTGACCATCAGAAAGGGAGTGTTTGAAAGTAAGAATGCTTTTTAAGTGAATAATGTGAGACAGCATTTGCAACTGAAGCCTTCACATCAGCTTTGAGAAAGAAAGTGGAAGGAGCACAATTTGATGGAAACTGGGGTGCCTCCAGGTCTGGGGGAGTGCACAGAGAGGAGGGTCGTGCTTGTGAGCGCGGCTATGCCAAGTGCATGGACACTGACTGAGCTGGTGTCCAAGAGGCTTTTGTAGCAGGTATGCCTTGCTAGCTAGCTGGAAACCAACTTTCAAGAGCTCCCAGCAAAGCTCAGTTCCGTATTTCAAACTTTGCTGGGAGCGTGCAGAGTTTCTGTTGATGCCAGTGCTCTCGGGCTTATCCCTGTAAACGGCCATTGCGTAGAGCTGCCCTTGCTGTGCGAGGCTCCTGATGGGGTGGGTGTTGACCCACCCCATACACATACCCTCAGAAAGATTTTCATTTATTCAGTGACCACAGAAACTGATTCCTTTGCTATGGCTTGTCTGTTGTGGGAGACTGCCTTGTGTTGGAAATTATATTAGCTGACATGCCTTAACTAGCATCATGTTAAATGCTGCTTTGCCCAGCTGTCCTTGCTGCTGCCAAAGGCAAAGTAATATTGAGTACTGTGGTGGTGCTGATCTAATCATGCTAACGAATATGTTTTCTAAGATGAACTTTTCCACTGTAGACATAATCTGTAGTTCCAGACAAGTAAAAAGTACACAACTGATTCATCTCTAGTTGGTGTCTGTGCTCATTATGGCTGCAATTACCAGCTGCTTTTACGGACAATTTTGTTAGAGGAGAGCTTTCACGCATTTATCTCAACAACATGGTAAGTGGGAACAGTAGGGGGATTTAGAGAAAAAATTGTTGCTCCCTCAATTTCTCTTCCAACGTCAGGGCAGGTGGGATGCAGGCATTAAGAAGGTGGTGAAGGCCATTGTGTGCATAAAGTGAGGAGCTGAGAAACGTGTGCTTGGCCTCTCATTCCTTGGTTCTGCTGGCCTGACCTTATGCAACACATACACTTCCAAGGGACTTGGTGAATCTTCTAGCTTGAGTCAGGAAAGTGGGTTTTGGAGATTGCTTCGCCAAACTCTTTCCCTAACTAAGGCCAACATAGGTGCAAGGGCCCCTGCATGCATCTGCAGCTTGTACCTTGGTGGCAGTTATCAGCTGGTCATCCCAGTTCATGGCTGAAATTCCAGCATTGCAATTCTGGTACCAGGGAAGGCAGAGCTAGCCATGCATAACCAGACATATAATCTTACAGAGGAATTAGGTGATTTATGGAGGTTGTTAAACAAACGTGGCAGAGATGGAGCCGGAACCAGGTTCAAACAACTCAGTAACAGTTGTTCAGCCTTAACTTTCTCCTGCAAGCCAAAATCAGCACATCGCCTCCTATGGGAACCACTTCTGAGAGTCACGGGGGAAAAGTGTGGCTGATAAGATGCGTGGCTCTGAGGGAGATGTAATAGGGTCTTGCTGCATGCGGAGCTGTTTCAGGGCAGTCCTTGTGTTTGCTGAAGGCTTTTCACAAGGTGGTCTGGAATTTGAGGGAGAAATGCCCTTGCTTGATTTCTGGCAGCCACCCAGAGCATTTTAGGAGCTGAAGAGGGTGAAACAGTGAGCGAGGCAGTCCAACGAGATCTGAGGTACCAACATCACTTGTACACGAATGTACTAATTGGAAGGAGACTGGAGGCAAATTTAAATAAAAATGCACCACACAGTTATGAGAAATTTAATCAAGTCAGATTAATTGAAAATGCAGGAGCAAAGGGAAGAAGCACACTGCTGATATTTGAATGGGTCTTACAGAAGCTTTGTCCACCAGACCTCCCTGACACTGAGCATCCTACCAGAGGCAACTCTTGCATAACCATCTGGCTTGACCTCTACAAATGCCCCCTTTGCTTAACACTCAGACCAGTTGGGTAACTGCAAAGGAATAAGTAAGTGGGTTTGCAGAGATGTAACTAGAAAGGTCTACAGGTCAGAGCTGGGCTTTTTGGTTGCTGGAGGGTCTATGCTCTTTGGTGCTGTCTACAGTCTGGTTGTCCATCTCAGCCCCTGCCAGAGTAGCCGTTTGGAGGCAAGGGGTTGGGGGCTATGCATTTGTGCACTGCCCAATTCTGTGATATCTCAGTCTTGTGATACTGAAATAAAATATTTTGACTAAAACCGAGAAGCCTATGAAAGGCTTTCTGCCCATGTCTGCTCAAACAGAGACTGTTGTTTGCATCCTGAAGAGAAAAATACACAGAAACAGCAAGCTCAAAATGAAGCTCCAAAGAAGAGCACTGGGTCATCTGAGGGAAGAAGTTCTAGCAACAAATCCAGCACAACTAGCAATAAAATATCAAAGTATTATTCACTTGCTTTCATATGGCTGAAGATTAAGTGTGAAGCACAGGTGTGACTGAAGTACCAGGTCTCACAGAGGTTTTAGTGGGCAGTCATCACCACACATCTAAAAGGCTGTTCCACTCTAGGTAACATCGGCATCAAGGTGGAGGAAAGGTGGGGAAGTGTAGTCAGAAATGAACTATTATCTAGTTTTGCAAAACTTACAGATATTTTCATATCTGAAAATTGTCTTTAGAAAAAAAAAACCCTAAAATTTGACACTATCTTAAATGCAAGTGCAAAGCAGAGTTGGTAACTGTCGTATTTGTTTCCTTTCTTTGAAGCCTCAGATGCTGTGATATTAAATAGTGTTTGTTTAGATTTTATAGTTGTGAAGAAAAGCTGTAAATGGTCCTTGGAAAGTACCCTCCAAATTCAACAATGAAAAGTCAAACAGAAAGAGCTCCAACTGGTGACTTAGACTGAAAAACAGTAAGAATTAAAAGTTCTGCTTCTTTGGGCTGGAATTGCAAATGCGGGGGTCCATTAGTATAGAAAACTGTTTTAAACCCTGCATCCTGCCTTTGTCTGGCACAGCACAGTGTCTTCTTCCACGTCCACCAGAGAAGGACTCTTGCTCTTCTATGCAAATTCAGTCTCTGGTGTCAGGTATGGATCACCACCAGGGAGCTAAGGAGAGTTGTCCCAGTTGGCTGGAAACCAGCCCCACATTTGCAGCCCACTGCATAGATGCCAAGGTGGAAGCAGAGGTAGAAATCCCTTCCACTGTCTCTTACTGAGCATGGATTCACACAGGGAAAGTGCAGTTCCCAGGGTGACGTACAGCCACCCTGTCACTTGGTCCAGTAGTGACCTGGGTGAACTACCACAAATGCTTTTTGAAGCATGTGATGGAGAGGGAATGGCGGATATTTCACCTTGACTGATTCAGTTAAACTCCTTTCCTTTTGGAAATAGGTTTCCTAAAGTACAGCAGTGTTTGTGTGCTCCTCTTCATTCTGCAGTAAGAATAATTTATGAGGAACGCACTTTCCCTTCTGTTAAATAGTTTTTCTGAGCATGTCAAGTGTGTACATTGCTGCTGGCAAAAAGCAACCAGACTTGTAGAAAGAGAAATTTCTGAAGAATGTGTGGGGTGTTTGGGTGGAGCACAAATGAGCAGATGTTCCCACAGAACAACAGGGTTTCTTGGTGAATGAGCACAGGTAAAGCCCTGGCTCCAGGGCAGCTGGATGCGTTAGGCGTACTCCAGCGTAAGAATCACAGATGCAGCAGGACTGCAGGAAAAGTAACTGCTGGGATGCAGTAACCTTTGAAATGCTGTGTACGGGGGTTTCCAACTGAGGGACCTGATCGGGATGGTTGTGCATGGGATTACTGGGATAATTTGTGTCCAGTTTGCAGCCTCCCTCAAATGACAATGTTCGGCTTTTTGAAGCTAAAGCTGAATAATGTGAGGTTTAATGCCAGGCAGAAAAACGCCTGTAAAAATTTAAAGCAAGCAGTTTCAAATCTGAGCACTTGAAGATGAGCCAGCTAAATCCACTTGTTAGTTGGCAATAGTAAAATGCCATTTTTTTTGCTTATAAGTCTTACATATTTTTAAGGGAATGGTCAAAAAATACAAAATACCTCTGCCATCTCACCCAGGCAAGGTGATGGAGCCCAGAAGCTAATCCTCCACTGCATGCCAGTGGTCCCCATGCCCTGGGTCCTAGGGCTACTCCTGCAATGTGTTGTATGGCCAGTCAGGCAGCTAACAAAGCTGTCGCTCTAAGTCGCACCATATTGGGAGCCTGAGCTCTCAGCCCTTCTGAAAACATGCATCTTAGCTTCAGCATCTGTAAACCATGGTAATTAGCTGTAGAAACTCAACTCTCAAGATTGGCAGCTTTGGCATCATCCTGAAAGATTATGCAGAGATCTGAAAACCCCCTTTTGTGCTCCCACTTGTCACCAAACCCCTTCTACTTCTGCGTACCTGGGAGACCTGCTGCCAACTCACCCCATTCCTGGAGCTTGCATTGCTCTTGCTCAACCGAGTTTGCAAAGTTTTTTCTCACTTCAGCACCTCAGGATTTTAAGATGTGAAAATAGAGAGACTGACGATTAATAATTTATTTCACAGCTGAAATTTTTGCTCTCTGTGCATTAGATGTCCCATACAAAATCTACTTCATCAGTGTCTGAACTTCAAGGTACCTAAGATGAGTGGTGTGGGTTGTGCTCCTTGAGTATTACTGAGAGCTTTGTGATATCTGATTTCCTCTGCCTTGGTTGTGTCTTGCCCATGTGTGCATTCTGCACAGAAATCTGCCAAAAGTATAGCCAGACTAAAGTGAGATGTTTCACCTTATCTGATATTTGATGTGAACCAATGGCTTCTTTTGAGGCTGGAATGAAGTATTAGGTTTCAGTCACTGTAATTAGCAGTTGTTGGAAATGATAGTTAAATCCATTTTCTGAGCCAAACTAATTACTCAGATGTTAAGGAAAACAAAATAAACAAAGGTCAGATCAGCATTAGATTTGATAATTTTCAAATATATGCAAAATAAGCTGGAAAATTTGAAAGGCACACAGATGTGGAAGATCTGTCCCTTTGTAGTCACAGATTCTCATTTCTCAAAGAGAGAAAAAAGCTCCCACTATAAGCCATGGGACTGTGCTTGCCCTGGCTGTCTTGCACAGGTGAACCCTGAAAGATGCTGTGGACTTTGTAAGGGAGTATCTGCAGCACCAGGTGCTCCTGTGCTTGCAAGGGGCAGCTGGCTTGACATGTGTCAGCTATGAGGAGCATCCTAGAGCAAGAGCCACAAAACAGCTATATTACTGAGTGAATAATGAAAAATCAGGTACTGCAGTGCAGACACATCTTCCCTGGGAGATGCTGAGTAGGAAAGGCTGGTCCTGCGATGTGCTGTGTGTGAGGCCGCACAGGCAGTGAGGGACACTCAGCTCCCCCATGCCCATCTGCAGAGCGGGCAGGAGCTAAAATCAGCAGTGACAGTTTTAGACTCTCACTTGGATGCTGGCATCCAGACTGAAACACTTTGTGGCCAGCGAAGTGACAGCCTTATTCTAGGCATAACTCTGCTGCTGAGTGTGAAGTGACGCCTGCACCAAGGCACCGCTCACACAGACCTGGGGATCCACGACAAAGCATGGGGCCATAAGGACGGTGAGAGCTCAAATTCAAGTTTTGCCTTTTTTTTTTTTCCACTTGCAAGATAATCACAGGCTGACTTGTCACTGAACAACCCCAACCGCGGCCCGTTTCACAGATCCTGCCTGTTGCATGGATTCACAGCAATGTGCAAACCCACCATTGCTGACAGATACCGGGAGGCAACATTACAGCGGGACATTCAACCCTGACGCTGCATTGCTTGACTGCTTCATTTCTCAACTTTAATGTTGCATAAACAGCTGTTTCTCTGCCCTGTTCTACATGCTCACACATGCACGGAGGCTTCACTTCTCCAGTCCCTCCCACACAAGCAAACCTCCCTTGGCTTTGCTGGAGATTTTGCCTAACAGTTAAAATGATGGCCTTTTCTATGCTTTCTTAAGATTGACTTTAATGATGAGGCTGAGTGTCTCCCTTTTGGAGAGCTGCCCACTCTCCTTGGGCTCATACTGCTCTTATGTTGTTCCCTGTTCATAAAATCTGTGCGACACACCGATCTGGGCAAGGCACGCATGAGTTAGTACCACCTACACGAGGACTGTGGCACACAGAAAAGCTAACTAGCTTTTGGTCAGCCAACCAAAATTATTTTGGATTCTATAACCTCAGAACCACCCCTTCTGCCAATAATTTCTTGCCCTTTCTCTACCTTGTAAAAATTTCTTAAATTCTATATTTAAGTACAAGGCTGATGGAAAAGTCATGAGTATTTCTGTGCCAACATAGCTTTGTAATGCTGTAACAAATACAGCTCTTACCTTTCTGTGTTCTGAATATCCAATAACAGCCTTGCTTTTGAGAACATAATTCCTGAAAATGTCATTAAAAGCACTCCCAAAGAGTGAAAGCTGATAGTGGAGCTTTGCATGAAACAGACTTGGCATCCAAAGGCGCCCACTGGCTCACGTTTCTTAACTCGTGTTTATTTTTTAAAAGGACAAAAAATGTGATCCTCACAAATAAATAATAATTCCGAGTAAAAACAAAATATGGTGCAAGTGTGTACGTATCTCCTATGCTCTGAGACCTTGTCGATGACAAATCTCATCACAAGCTAATTAGAGGGGGCATAGGTGAAGGTGGAAGAGGTGTACCCAAGATGTTTCAGCCCATCTGAGACTTCCTCCAATTTAAGGCAGAATTATCATTTTGGTAGTAACAGTCAGTAAAGCTGGGAGGCAATATTAAAAGCATCCATTTTCTCAGCATGTGTACCTAACAGCAGAACTCATCATATGCTGAAATTGTAAGTAGAAAGAATATAGATACAACTATGTATTAAAAAAGACACTACTGCGGAGAAAAGGAAAGTGATGCCCAGCCTGGGACCCGCACCCTGTCTGGATCTTGGTGTTTGTTTAGCATCAGCCTCACGACGTGTGCTGCATTTGTCTGCGTTATTTTATCTAGTAGTCACTGTGCTGCCCAGGAGCCAAGTATGATGGTTCCAGACCTTGGCAGTTGCCTTGCCAAACGGAAGTCCCTGGTCATCAGGGCTATATTGCACAGCCTCTCCTCTCTCCGGAGCTATTTGGAGGTGATAATACTTGCAAAGGTATTACCTAATTTTCAGGCGTTTCTGTCATTTCTCCTGTTGGGGTACGAAAATCTCCTTGGGTAGTTTGTGAAGGGCTGCTTGGCAGATGATTTTTGTTAGTTGAGTGTTTGTATACCCCAGGCTGAGGCGATGAGGGTTATTCTGAGTGGAATGGCTTTTTTTGAAGAGGGAGACTCTGCAGGGTCTCATTAAGGTGGTCCAGTTCTGGATTTTCTTGGTGATCTCCAAGAGTTTGACCATAAATGCCTTTGGGAGGTATTTGCAGAAGTTTTTTATGTGCAAGCAATAAACCTCCAACAGAAGCATTAGGCAGGAATATACACACTGACGAGGGTGTTGCCGCAAATGCATTTTACAATGCCCAGATCAATCAGCCCTAAAATTTACCTCCTCCATCTCTCATGTAGGTTAGAGTTGACTGCATGGTTTCTGTCCAAGGAAGTCAGAAATTTGACTTGCTTGTATGACAAGAGCTCTGAGATGACATTCAGACTGCCACGACTTTGGAACTCTCACATGCAGGCTGTAAATGTGTGCCTCTTTCTGACAGCAGCATGTTGCCAGTGTGTGAACTCGTAAGTACCTGGAAAGGTATTGCATCTTTCTTGGGAAACCATCTGGCAGCTTGTTCCTTTCTCTCCCAGCATGAAGATGACTCAGCTTTCACCAACCATGTGCCCATCTCTGCTCTTCTACTTTGGTATCCACGCTGCCCTCATTTGGCAAACATCTCAGTGCCTTTCTGCCGACGTGTTCAGCAGCGCCTATGCAGCGGTTTCCTAAGGGCTCAAGGTCCATGGTCACGTAGTTAACGTTCTGCTGTAGTTCCCTTGGCTAGACCAGGTGGTGTGCAGTGGATGCCAGATCACTATCTGCTAAGACAAGACGAACTCCTCACTGACCTCAAATAGGAGAAGACATCCCTAGCAGATTGTATTAGGCAAAAACTTAAGACTGGCAGAGAACTGGGAGTCCTCTGAAGCTATTGGCCAAACTAAATCAATTAGACACATTCAGGAGCTGATCCTGTCCAGCTGCTCAGCCTTCATGGTGGTGCACAGTGAAAGTGTGGTGAGCATCATCCCTGTAATGGCAGCCCTTGAGTGCATGTTCTTCCCATGTGGAAGATGTGTGTGTGTGTCACTCCAGGACAGGAAGATGGTTGTTTTGGAGCCCTTAATGAAGGTGTGGGATGAGCCCCTATCACTGCTCATTGAGTTTGTTTCTGCAGAATGGCCTCAGGCACCATCACCTGTGAGTCTGCCATCTTCTGCAGGACAGAAACGGCTGAGGGAGCTAAACGCTGCAGGGAGGCACAAGAGGATGAAAGCAGCTCTCTCCTGCAATAACAAGGGTTTACTTGTCAGTACAACTAAACCAGGTTTAATTCCAGGGTCTGCTTGAAAACAATTTCTGCAAAGACGAGGCAATTTTTACTTTGGGAGAAAATTGTGTTTGTCTGCCTCCTCCATATTACTGGTGTGGAAGTGGAAAAATCAGCATGTCTGGAACCAATAAATAGGTTCTCTGCCTTGCTGAACAGACTAGATAAGTGTCTGATGGAAGGTCAGCACAAAGAATAATTTCCTGACCAAGGTATTGGCTATATTGGGAAAAAAATACCTGTGGCACTACTTGGGAAAAACATGGAATTATTTCCTTTGGATTGGGTTCAGGTTTTTTTGGTAGGACCAGAGCTATGTCATAGAGCAACCACTGGCTCCTAGGAAAGTGGCAAGCTGCTGGCTGGATCCTGGTTGTCCAGGCAGCCATTTTTGATGTGCACGAGCATATCAGGAGTGCATGACACTACTTCTCCATCAACCTTTGTGCTATCTCTCTGCAGGTGTTTGCAAAGTTACTCTCCGAAGTAGATAGTTCCTTGAGGCAGCGTCAGTGAGGGCTTGTAGGAATTTGTTTGTGTTTTTTGCCTAGTTCTACCAGTCTGGTAGAGTCTTCAGGGGCTGTGTTATGTTTTATATTGCCTTTCAGAGCCTTGATTTTCTGCCATCAACCCTTCAAGTTCTGCTCCTTTTCTATCAAGAGGTCTTGTGAGTCGAAAGGTAACGAGTTTCACCACCCCTGCTTGCAGCCTGCTCTTTAACACAGTCTCTAACACCTGGAAGTCTCTGATTACCCTAACATCCACACTGACTTTGGCTCAGGGTGGACTGAACCAAAATGCAGTGCCTACCCTTGATGTCAGGTAGTGGTACCACCTTCCACCCCTGTCTCAGTCTAGCATGTCCCAAGAGCATGCAGAGGTGGTGAGGCAGCCCCACAGGCCAGTGTGCATAGCATCTAGAATCATAGAATCATAGAATCATTAAGGTTCCAAAAGATCTCTAAGATCTTCAAGTCCAGCCATCAACCCAACATCACCATGCCTGCTAAACTCTGTGCTGAAGTGCCATATCTACATGGTTTTTGAACACCTCCAGGGATAGTGACTCCACCACTTCCCTGGGCAGCCTGTTCCAATGCCTAACCACTCTTTCAGTCAAGAAATTTTTCCTAATATTCAATCTAATCCTCCCCCGATGCAACTTGAGGCCATTTCCTCTCATCCTATTGCTAGTTACTCGGGAGAAGAGACGAACATTTAGCTAAATGCCGGTTAACAGCTAGACAGGGTGTGTTATCACTGGAGAGGCCATGTGTTGAGTATCCATGGTGTTAGCTCAGCATCATTTTTAGTTTATGCTGCCTGACTTTCTGGCCAAATGCGAAGGGAGTGCACCCGAGTGCCATGACGGTGTGGAGGTACCTAATGTTCTACTGGTGCCAAACTTCCCCTTGCTTTCGCTGTCCAAGTTTGGTGCCCCATGCCTATTTGAATGTAGCACTTGGTTGGAAGATGCACCTGACTTGGTCCCTTTTCCCTGCTCTCCCCTTCCAGCTGGGGTCTTTCCTCCTTCATGGTAAAGCCACTTTTTTTCTGCACTGGTGAGGAACCTGGAGCAAGCCATAGTTGTTGGGTGAGGCATGCAGACTTTGGCCTTTAGCAAAGACATTTCTGGGCCAATCCCACTTGTACATTTGGTAAGATATCTTTCTTCTGCTTGCACACTTTCCTGTCCCATCCCTATCTCCTGCATGCTGTCAGACTCCCCCAAAAGGGTCTGGGACAGGTGCAATGGTCTGGTCTTTGGTGGGCACCAGGCAAGAAAACTGATCACACAGTGGTGCATGTGGGCATGAATGTCCCCGCAGGGCTCAGATCTGATTGTATCACCATGTACTAGGACATTGATTTCTTTCCTGGTTTTAAATCATAATCTCATAGGGGCAGGGCATGTTGCTTCTTCTGCTTGACATGTTGCATACACCTGAGATGCTGCTTGCGAAAAACAACACAAAGGTGATGAAACAGAGAAACTAAATCCAAGCTAACTTGGCTGAGACAGTGGAAAAAGAAGAGGGTACAAGCAAGTGGCAACTCCTTTCCCTGTTTCTTGTTGAGCCCATAGTCCTGGGCCATGAAGCTCTGGAATTACTTCGGTTCCTGGCATCTCCTCTGGCTGTCCCCTTGTGTCCTCCCACTGTTAGTAGCTCTGCACTGTTGAGCAGATCCGTCATTCATCTTTTATATTCCTTTTTCATGTCAACACAACCCATGTCTCCATATTCCCTTTATGCAGGTTATGTAGCCTTTGGGAAGGATGAACTTGCGCAGAGGAGTCCACCATCAGAAGACACCTCCTTCAAAAGTTTTAAATGGCAGCAGCCACCAGGAAACTTTGTTATTTTGGTTCTAGTTGCCATCTCTTACCGACACCTGCAGGGCTTCAGATTTTTCTTCCTTTTGCCAAATCCTCCCTGTCTCACCACAGAACCGTGACCAATGGGAATAAATCACAATTTTAGTAATTTGTTTAAATGTTGCTACGAAACAGGTCACAGCGGTCAGTGCGAGGCCCTGTTTGTGTAGTCACCCACAGAGGAAAAAAAGACATTTGTTCTGCTTTGAAAAATACGTCTCTCATGTGGAAAGGGCACACGGTTTGGGTGGAAGGCTGCGGCCACCAAAGGGGAGGACGAGCTGCGGTGGGACCTTCGCTCAGTGACGCAGCCCAACTGGGCAGCTTCACAAATGTTCCTTGAGATTGTTTTGCCTGTTGCTCAAAGCACATCACAGGCTGCAGCCAAACATTCACCCTTGGCTCAGAACTGCTGCACCGTCGGGCAGCTGAAGTAAAATATTACACACACACCCCCCCAACCCACAAGCAAACACTGCTGCGGGTGAAGGTCAGCAGGGGAAGTATGATATCATGAAACCCAAGAGGAAAAGCAAACATCACGCCAGCTCCATGCGCTGGTCAGCCACAGTGCTGGGACAGAGACTTGCCAAGTCCGACTTCTGTGCTCTCTGTGTGCTTGGAGTTCATTTTTTTGGGCAGCTATACGGAAAGGGTACGCTGCACACTGCAGCTAACTGCAAAACGATCCATTCCTCTACTGCTTTTCAAGTCCTGGTGACAAACGGTCACAACATCCTCACCACCCTGCTATGATGAAGCCATTTCCGCATGAGCCAGCAGAAAGCCATTTAGCCACGCTCCGACTGCAGCCCTGGATGGCCAGGGCTCACCCCTCGGCCTACGCCGCCTCGGCGCGGCAGGGCTCGGGGCTGGCCATCAGAGTGTCCTTCAAGCATGGAAACAACTCGTTCCAGCTAGCAAGACTTCTCCTCCCACAAAGCAGTACATCACAGTAGTGCTAAAAGAATGGTGTTTTTCTTACAACGGCAAGGAAATGACCTAAAAACCACATCAGCTTTTTTTGTGTTAAATTCTCCTAGGATTCTGCTGGGGCGGGGTGCCAGCGGCAGTGCCGCAGATGTAACCTGCTCAGATGCATGCGCTCCCATGCCCAGCTACTTCAAACTACAAATGCCTCCTGCTGTAGGCAGGCTATACACAGGTAGGTAAACTCACACAAAAATTGAGGTGTCTGGGATGCATTTCAACAGGATCATTTGTAGGAGTCCTTTAATTCTATATGGAAGTGCTGGCAGGATTGGCTCAATGCTTCCCAAGCTGCAGCATCTCCCTCCACTCTGCTTGCTACCAGCAAAGCAAGGATTTACTGAGCTCCCTTGCTCACCCCTCGCAAGCCAAAGAAACTTGGGCTCCCCTTGCTCCTTGGGCAGGAGGAGGTCCCTTATGCCCATCCCGCCCGGCACTGGGTGCCCACTCGGGATGCACCCACCTTCCCCCTTTCCCAGCAGTGGGCTCTTGTGGACCTTGCACCTCCACCAGCACCTGGAGGGCTGAATGCAGTGTCGTGAGCATCATCACACTCACGCTGGGAGAAATCCCTAATGGAGGTTTAATGAGCAATTCCTGCCCTTGTGCTACTGCTAAATGCTTTATCCTGTGTGAGAGCGGGATGCCTCTGTACCTGTATGCACACCATGGCATGTGGCTATAAATATATCCATGAACAAACAAATAATGCTGTCCTTAAACCAAAACTGTTAAAAATTTATTATGAATATAAAACCTGTGCTGGCCAGGACTCGTAAAGCAGCGCTGTAAAAAAATAAACCCTCCCGGCACTACAAATCCCAGAGCCCAGCAGACTGGGTTTTGCAAAGGACCCTCACACCTGGGGATAAACCCCAAAATTTCACAACTTCTTTATTTTCTTTTTTTTTTTTTTTTTGTAAAAGTAAGTTTGCCATGTTAACAAAAGCAGAATAGTTTTATTTAGTGTTCATCCCACACCGACAGCTGCAGCTGTCAGGCACAGAAATACAGTATTAAAATAAACTGAACAGAGTTGCTCATTGAAAAAACCACGCTATGCAAACCTGTGGATTGTAACATCAACAGTATAAAATGTAACAAAATTGGAATTTTTAATTTTTTTAAGCTTTTAAGATAATAGTCCAGGCTATAAAACTATATAAGCATTGATAAGAAATGTTAAAGTCAACAAGTCTACAACAGATACATCTTGTAAAAACTCAATAAATTATATATATATTTATAATATCTAGTAACATTTGAAATCATGCACAGATTTGTACATTTTCTTTTCTCAGTACAGGAAAACTCAACGCTTCGAGTACTTGGAATGTACACAATTAGCAGACATTTGTAAGAAAATACCAAGAAATTCTTTTTTATTCCAACAAAACAAAATTCTATAGAAATCTACCTTCTCAAACTTCCACTGAAATAACCTCAAACTATAAATTATTTATTTTAGGATAAGGATTTTGTGGTCTAAGAAGAAAAAAAAATAAATCTTAAAATGAGATGCTGTCATCCTGTTATTCTGAAACATTGATATATGCACCAGAGAAAAACAGACAGAATGAATTTAGGATGCAGTTTGCCTTGCCTCTTCGTGGTAGCAGATAAAGTCTTCCGGACAAAAAAAATAATCCCCAAACCCCCCC